>Ga0206129_10001837_pt1 | contig 27761 bp, 23 predicted proteins | sample Helgoland_Spring_8_FD_148616 | JGI IMG/M metagenome (GOLD analysis project Ga0206129, IMG submission 148616) | Pelagic subsurface seawater microbial communities from Kabeltonne, Helgoland, North Sea - Helgoland_Spring_Bloom_20160502_2 | ecosystem: Environmental > Aquatic > Marine > Epipelagic ...
AACATATTCTATGATTGTATTTTATTCGTTTTAGAAACCCTTGAGATTTAATTCCAATTCTATTTTTCATAAAGGTGAAAAAGGACATTTATAAATGTCTATTTGGGATTTTCTAAAAATGAAATGAAAACTAAAACTCAAGGGGTTTCACTTTTAGACCAGAATGATCTAAATTACAAATAAATAATTATACTGTGTGAGCATACTTTTTATTTCGTTTATATTTAGGCGTTTTTTATATTAGTATAATATACTAACAAATGACTAACATCCAATCGCCAAAAATGCGCCGAAATTTTATATGTAAACAATGTGACTTTATATGCTATAAACAAAGTGAATATAATAGACATATATTAACTAGAAAGCACGAAATACTAATAAATCCTAACAATAAAACGCCAAAAAACGCCAAATCATATATGTGCTCGTGTGGGAAAGTATATAAACATGCTTCATCTTTATGTGGTCATAAAAAGAAATGTAAATATCTAGAAGAAGAGGTAGAAGAAGAAGAAGAAGAAGAAGAAGAAGAAATTCCTGATTATAAAGAATTATTATTAGAAGCGATGAAGCAGTTACAAAAAAAAGATGAATTAGTATCTGAAGCAATGGCACAAATGGCAGACCAACAAAAACAAATAACAGAGATGATACCATTGATTGGTAATAATAATAATAATACTAACAACAATACAACAAATAAATTTAATCTTAATATTTTTTTAAACGAAACATGTAAAGATGCATTAAACATTAATGATTTTATTGATTCTTTACAATTACAGTTGAATGATTTAGATAAAATGAATGAATTGGGATATGTAAATGGGTTAACTCGTATATTTTTGAATGGGTTAAATCAACTAGACTTAACAAAACGTCCTTTACATTGTAGTGATGCGAAACGTGAAATACTATATGTAAAAGAAAATGATGAATGGGAAAAAGAAGAAAGTAAAACAAAGTTAAATAGTGCAATATCAATTGTTGGACGAAAAACACTCAAACACTTTCCAGAATGGATGGAAAAGCATCCAAATTGCAATGATAATAATTCCAAAGAGAATGAAGAGTATCATACATTAATAAAAAATACGATAACCCAAAATACTGAGGATAATAAGAATAAAGTAGCAAAAAATATCATAAAAGATGTAGTAATAGATAAATAAAATTATTGTAAAAATATTCATTACAATAATTTTATATGATTATAATATATGGTATATAGAACTAAGAAAAAGTATAATTCTAGAAAAATAAAGAATAAAACAAAAAGAAATAAAACAAAAAGAAATAAAACAAAAAGAAATAAAACAAAAAGAAATAAAACAAAAAGAAAAACAGTTAAACTGGGTGGTCGTCCAACAAAGAAGTCGTGGCTCCCATCCTGGGAAAACGTTCAGAACAATACCCGGAAAGCCTGGGAAAAGGTTAAGCACAATGGTTCCCAACTTATGAAGAGTGCAGATATAAAGGCAAACAAATTGCAATTGCGTACTACTTCGCCTACATCAGACAATTATAGGGGTAGAGTATTTAATCTCGCCAATAAAGTTGGTTCATATAACACCACTCATATGGAAAAAGAATATGATAATACAGAAATAACCCCCGAATGTGATGCAAAGACACCAAAAACATGTAGATGTACATCTAAAGAGGGAAGAGTACAAGATTTATTAAATATGTCAGAAAATGGCGGAGTTTGTACGAAGTGTGGTGAACAATGTCCAAGAACACAAAAAATATTAGAAAATTACAAAATATTAAACCCCCAAGATTTAGAATCTTTACCATTCACACGTTTTGGGATTCGTAGATCAAAATTTCCTGCTTATTATAAAGGATATATGACACCATCGCGTATTAATTCTTTAATTCAAACGAAAATAAAAGATAAAGAATATAATCTAGAAGATTATGAAACAGGAGAAATATATATTTATTATGATAAATATGGAAATACATTATCAAATTGTCATAATATATTTAGAAGTGATACTAGAAATTATGACATAGGACGTTGCAATAATATTATTAAAGATATACAGGATAAAAATAAAATCTTAGATGAAGATCCAAATAATACAAAAAAATATATATTATTTAATTATGGATCACGTCATAAATTATTATTAGTTGATAAAGATATTTTTACAACAAAATATAGATCAACAATAATTGATATAGAACTTGCTGCTGATGATGATGATGATGATGATGATGATGATAGTGATGATGATGATAGTGATGATAGGTACAGTTGGGACAGTGGTAGGGCCACTATAGGTAGTGATATTGCTAGGAGCAGTATGTACAGTGATAGGAGCAGTATGGACAGTACTGATTATGTTTATTAGCCACATTGACAATATTCACAATAATAGAAAGTCTCTCCATAATGTCCTCCTTCACATTCTTGTATCCATTTATGACCGTTGTTTTTAATAATACATTGTTTATATATTTCGGATTGTATATGTTCTACTTGTCGTTCTATACTTTTTATTTTTTCCATGTATTCATACTTAAGTTCAATTAATTCATCTTTTTGTTGAACTAAATCCTTATCCATATATGTAAATAGTAGATTATATTTATATGATTTAAAAATTTCATATAAATATATATAATGGGTTCGGATAAATATAAACCAGTATTAGTATCACAAATAATGCAAAAATATAGAAATAAAAGACGCGAAGAAAAAAAAGGATTTGTAGAAAAATCAGTAGATAATATTAAATATATTTATGAAAATATTACTAAAAAAATACGAACTATTATAAGTAATGAAACAGAAGATCATGTACACTGATCCTTTTTACAACAGCTAAATTTTTTCTGTATTTTTTCTAATTTAGTTTCGTAATATTTTTTTTCTTCTTCAGTCATAGGTGATGGACATTTCTCATTATATTTAGGTTGATCTGGAAATTTATTCGTTTTTTTACAACATGGTGGAAATACTTTTTCTAAATTATTCCATAAATTTAATACATCATCATAAACATAATTAGTAAATGCTAAAAATGTACCATATCTATGTTTTGAGAAATTAGTATCATGATGACATTTATGTTGTTTATTATTTACGAGTATATTATGTTTGTATAATAACGTTATCAACTGTGGTCGCTCACAATAACTAAAATGTGTATATTTATGATTAATTTCAGGAAGACCAGTAGAAATAAAGATACCTATAAAAATATACATACATGTATAGTATTTTTTCATAGAACAAATAATAATTATTGTTAAATAAATTAAATAATTAAATCTTTTTCCAAATATAAAATCCCAATTAGATTTGCATGTGATTGCACGAGGGTTATAATGATGTAATGTATTGGCTTTTGCTGATTTTGAAAATATAGTAGAATCATAATTTAAATAATTATCTTCAATCCAATGGTTAAATGCGCTAATAAAGTCAGTGATTAATAACCCAATTAATATTAAAATAAATTTATTATACATATAATAAAGGGATAAAAAATATTAATAATATTATTAAATTATAAATTATTTTGCGTTTTGTATTGTTTCCATGATAAATTGGAACCTTTGTTTTTATCGTGTTGAGCATTTTGTTCGTCTAATAAGTCACCTTCACGAACCGCACTGTCTATATATATTTCTTTTAATAATGTACCAATTTTAAATGATGCTGTATGTTGATCAAGTGTACCCTGTTCTATTTGTTCTAAAATTTGTAAAAAGTACCCAAACATGTTTAAATCAATAGTATTTTTTATTACTTTATGATATATATCAGTATAGTTTGTAAATAAAAAAGTACACTCTTGTATACATAGTTTATTAAATTGATCGGGATCTTTAAGATATAATTCAGTATTCTTTTGTTTTAATATATTAAAATTTATAATATCTTGCTTGATAAGCGCACTATGTTTCAATTCTCTAATTTTATCAGTTTGATCTTCAATGTCGTTCTCATTTATTAATTTTTTTAATAAAACTTTTTGGTTATTATCCATTTATATAACATTAAAAAAAATAGTTTAAGTAATTAAACGAATATATAATTTAAATAAATATTTATTTAAATTATATGTTCAGATATATTGCTGGAAGTAATATAAATCATGCTTTAGACGTAGGTAAAAAATATTTAAATAAAAATAAAAAGCCGATTATTAATTATGCAATAGAGGGAAAAAATAATTATAGGAAAACATACAAAGAGTATAATAATATAATATCTTTATTACCTAAAAATTATTCTATAGCATTAAAATTATCTTCATTTAATTTTGATTCATGGTCTATTAATGATACTATAACCCATGCAGAAAATAAAAATATAAAAGTATTTATTGATGCAGAAAACAATAAAGATAATGAAATATATCAGAATATATCTACAGAATTATTATTAAAACATAGAAATGTTTATAAAACATATCAAATGTATAGGAGGGATTCGTTGAATGTATTAATGAGTGATATAATTGAATGTAATAAGAAAAATATTTCATTTTCTGGAAAAATAGTAAGAGGAGCATATTGGAATTCAGAAAAAAACGATGGTCATTTATTTTTAAAAAAAGAGGATACAGATAAATCTTATAATAAAGCAATAATAAATATTAATAATTTTAATTTTAATACAGTTCCAAAAATAGTATTAGCAACACATAATGAGAAATCAATATATATAGCACAATTATTAAATAAAAATTTATTTGAATTTGCTCATTTGCAAGGTATGAAAGAATGTTATTATGATAATATTTGTAATTCAAGTAATGTATATGTTTATATTCCATACGGTCCGTATAATGAAATGATACCTTATTTGTCTAGAAGATTATACGAAAATATTGATATGTTAAAATATGTAATATAATAAATATACAATATAAAAATATTATTTTTTTTAATATTTTTATATATTAATGTCAAGTACAGATGATTCGGCTTGGAAAGATGCCGTTAAGCCTAAAGTAATATCTGGTCCAGTACCATCAACGGTAAACACTATTACAAATAATTCAGGAGCATGGCAGCCAGGTATGACATTGTTTAATTATGAAGAATATCAAAAAAGAAATTTATTAGATTCTGGAATGGTTCCTGCACCTGAAAATAAAAATACATCAAATTATTCATCGTCAAATGATAAAACAAGTGATACAACAACACTTATGAAGCAACAGCTACAACAGGGCGCTGAAAATGCAAAAAATGATAGTTTAGCAACAGACAATGATAGCACTGTAACAAAAGTAGATGCATTTAGTAATATTGAAAACGTTGATACATCGTTTGTATTTCCATATAACACATTTGTTAACGCATTAATGTGTATGATATTAATTTATCTTTTAATGAAAACGAACACATTTCATGGATTATTTTTATTAATAGGGTCTTTACGCCGACCGAAAAGAAAAATGAGACAAAAGCCCGTTAAAAAAATACGGTGATGTTATTATCCGTATATTAAGAAATTTGTTATTCCGTTTAAAATTAAAATATAATTATCACGAACAATAAGAAAAATATAATCGTTTTATAAAATAGGAAACTGATGAAAATATCTAGTTGGATAATGTCAATATATATAATTTTAATATTTGTCGGAATGTTCGCTATAAATATATTTGTTATAAATTATAAAAATATAAAAGATAATTGGAATGATTATAAATGTAGTCCACTAGTTATGCCCTTTGCTGGTGTATTTGGGGTTGATCCTAGTTCTAATTTTACTGGATGTGTTAGTAGCATGCAATCTGATTTTATGAAAATATTTTTACAACCCATAGAATATGTTATATCAATGTTAGGAGATAGTGCATCATCGTTTACACAAGCTATACAAGATATTAGAGGAATATTAGATAAAGTAAGAGGATTTTTATCATCTATATTAGAAGAACTATTTGCTATATTTTTAAATGTAATATTGGAAATACAAAAATTAATGATTAGTATAAAAGATTTAGTAGGTAAATTAATTGGTGTCTTAGTAACTTCGTTATATTTAATGGATACATCAATTAAAACAATGCAAAGTGTATGGAATGGGCCACCTGGTCAATTATTAAATGCTTTATGTTTTCACCCTGATACATCAATAAAACTTAAAGATGGTAAAATATTAAGTATGTGTGATGTAAAAATAGGAGATATATTAGAAAATGGAAGTGAAGTATTTGCAACTATGATTATTAAAAATAAAAAAGGCGATGATTATTTGTCTCAAATGTATAAATTTGAAAATGGTGTAAATAATAATGCAATATATGCAACAGATGGTCATTTAGTTGAATTAGAACAAAATAAATTTGTATATGTCAAAGATCATCCCGATTCAAAATTATGTAGTGAAATGAATAGTGATACATTAATATGTTTTATAACAAATGATCATATTATTCAAATAGGAAATTATAAATTTGGTGATTGGGAAGACGAAGGCACATTACCAAGTATAATAACTCATAAATCAAAAGAAATAATATAAAATTAAAGAATCATTTTTTTATACATTTGAAATATAATAATGGGTAATTATACATTTGAAATATAATAATGGGTAATTATATTTCAAAAAAAAATATACAACACTTATGTTCAACTTGTTCTCAGCCATGCAAATATAATCAAAAAAATATACAACACGTATGTTCAATATGTTCTCAGCCATGCAAAGATAATCAAATAACTATATGTGGTAGATGTAAATGTGTATTGCATAATAAATGTGAAGAAAAATATAGAGGAGATATAAGCTATTGTAAATGTCCAATATGTGGAGATATAGACACTTTATTATATTATTGGCGATTTAGAAAGATATGATTTATTGTTTTACAATACTTTCTATATTAAATAAACAACTAACAATCAACTAATAACGATTATTCATATTAGTTAATTGTATATATAATATATATATAATTTATGGATGACAGTAAAGAGGAAGAAACAAAAAAAATGAAATATCAAAGGATTCCAAATAATTTCTATAAACTGATATATAAAAAATATAATTTATCCTATTTTCAAAAATATAGTAATGATATTACTTCTGCTATTATTATATTTATAATAATATTTTTAGGTATATCATATAATTATGTAAAAATAAATGCAAAATCAATAGTTGCTGATTGGAATAATCAAAAATGTAAACCAGGCGTTATGCCGTTTGCTGGTATTATTAATCCTCCAACAGATGGTACAAGTGCTACAGATTTTACAGTGAATAATTTTAACGAATGTATAAATGTAATATTTACAGATATGGCAAATGATGCAACGACGCCTATAAATATTATTATAGATTCAATAAAAGATTTTTTTAAAATGATTGAAAATATGATTAATGGAGTAAGACAATTTGTGAATTATTTGCGCGCTCAAGCCCAAAATGTGTTTCAAGAAATAATGGGGAAATTATTGAATATGTTTGTAGGTATTCAAGAACTTATGATTTCTATGAAAGATTTGTTTTCAAAAATACAAGGTATAATGACCGCAGTGTTATACTTATCTGTTAGTATTTATTATACAATGAAGTCATCAATAGGTGCTTTTTACGAATTAATTGTTATTATATTACTTATTATGGTAGCAATAGTTATAGTTTTATGGATAGTACCGTTTACATGGGGCGTTGCAGCAGCTGGTTTAGTTATTTTCTTAGCGATTTCTATTCCTCTGGGCATAGTTGCTGGCGTTATGGCAGAGGCATTTGATCTATCGTTGAGTGGTATGCCTGGCGCGCCTACATGTTTTAGTCATAAAACAAAGATAGAAATGGAGAATGGGACATTTAAAAATATTAAATATATTAAACCAGGTGATATATTAAAAAATAATAATAGAGTTATTAGTGTATTAAAATGTTTATCAAAATATGAAAAATTTTACAAAGTAAATAATACTGTAGTGTCTGGTAGTCATTATATATTAAAAAATAATAAATCTATAAAAATTTGTGATTACAAAGAGGCTATTAAGGAAAAATATGATAGTAAATATACGTATTGTTTAGTTACTGATTCTAAAAAAATAGAAATTGATAATGAAATATATTTAGATTTTGACGATGTAAAACCAGAATTTATAAAAAATGTAAAAGATATAAATAAAAAAGTAGATGGTGGATTACTAGGTACTAGTAAAATTAAATTATATAATGGTAGTGAAAAAATGATTAAAAATATAATACCCGGTGATATACTATATGATAATGTTACAGTATTAGGAAGTGTATGTATAGATATAAAGAATATTAACAATACCGATTTTTATATATTAAATAATAATGCAATACATAATAATAATTTATATATATGTCACCACGAGAAAAAATTAATTAAAGAAAAAAAATTAAGCACATATATTGATTTAGAAGATAGATATTTATATCATTTAGTAACTTCCACTGGATATTTTTATATTGAAAATTTAAAATTAGTTCATTATTCTGAAATGATAGATATTTATATTAAAAATTATCATTGACAAATTTTATATAATAATAATATATACTATGGAATATAAACTATTCGGGATAAAATTTCGTGTTGAAATAGTAATAATTGCAATAATAATAGGTATGATAATGGGTGGTCATTTATTATGTTCATGTTCTCGTATATCGCTGGATGAAGGATTTGAAATAGGAGGTGATATGTTAAATATTTTGACAGATAAGTTAGAGAATGGTAAAAAACGCGTGATGTATTCTAAAAAAGATTCATCTGTAATAATGCCTTCTGAAACATCAGATTTAAATACAGGCAGTTCTTCTATGGATTTTTTTGAAAATACAAAATTCACACCAGAATCTTGTCCAAATACTTACAGTAGTTCAACTGGATGTGCAACATTTGGACCTAAACAAAAATTAGCATTAGCAACACGAGGTGGCAATAATACAGCTCAAAGTATTATTTAAATAATTTATTAAATAATTTATTAAATATTATTATCAATAAATTATTTTTTATTTAAATGCGTTTTTCAGAGCCTTTGATATTTTTATATCGTATGTATTATCTTTACAATTTGATTTTCCAAAAAAGAAATCTAGATAATTAAATTTGTTATTATATTCTAGTTTTTTTTCACCCATATAGGTTAACATTCCAAATATAAGTAATATTATAACACATATATGAAGTCCGTTTTCTAACCCATAGTTGTTGTTACGAGTATCATAGTATTGTAAAAATAGTTTATCATTTTCACTTTTATGTTCTTTGTTGGTTAATAATTTAATTTCTATATTAGCCAAATAAATAACAGCTAATATTAAACAAATTGCAATAAAAAAATATTTATTACTCTTGGTTAGTAATATAAAATATATATATAGAATAAATGAATTTTTTATTAATTCACTTACACTTGAGCCTATATTATCAAGTGTAATAGAAACAAAAAATAAAAGAGTTAAATACCCAAATAAGTGTTTAATATAAATATTATTAGATAGTAAATGTTGTAATCTACATGGAAATAAATCAGCTAAATAATTTGAACTAATAATTAGTAATAATATAAATATTGGATAAATTGGCAATAACTTCATATAATATATATAATTATATATAAATAATTATTAAAAAAAAACCTACACAATATGTATTAGAAATGATACAATTTTGGACAACGTGGAACTTTATATGGTATAGTGGATTTAAGATGAATTTATATAATTTGAACTCGTCTTTAAAAGCATCTATATTTACAACAGGATTAATTGGTGGTTATTTGGTTTACATTTATCCTAGGAAAATGAAAATATCGTTGGGAGATAAAAAATATTATTTACCATATCCGTTACTTATCGGCGGAGATTTATTATTTCACCAATATCCAATGTTTGATATTTTATACAATAATTACCCATGCAATACTACGTGTGTATTATACGCATATATACCAGCAGTTGTATGGTATAATATATCTAAAAATATATTAAAAGGAAAAATAGATAAGTTATACGGTATCTCAATGAATAGTATATTATATACATGTACAAGTGTTGCTGCTGGATTTGGATTATTTCATCATTTAATAAAAAATAAAAAATAATTACTTATATTAATATGCCTAATCCAGTTGATTTAAAATTATATAATAAAGTTAAAGATAATGTTTATAAGAGAATTCCAAAACATAGTGCTTATAGAAGTGGTATAGTAGTACAAGAATATAAAACAAAATTCTCTAAAAAATATGGAAGAAATAAAACTCCGTATAAAGGTAAAAAAACTAGAAAGAAAGGTATTTCACGATGGTTTGATGAAAGATGGACAAACCAACGCGGAGAGATAGGATATAAACATAAAAATGATGTTTATAGACCAAGTGTTAGAATTACTAAAAATACACCAACTACTTTTAGGGAACTAAATAAAAAACAAATAAAGCGTGCTAGAACTGAAAAATATCGTAAAGGACGAGTAGCGCGATTTAAAAAGGGTGGAGGAATAGGAAAAAGTAAATGTAAAATGCCTACCCCTCCTACAAAAAGTACTAGAAAAATAAAAAAAGTTAAATTTAATGAAAATCCAGTTTCAATTAAATGGTCTCAGAGTCCAAGAAGCGAAGAAGATTTTTATTATGCTAGTCGTAAAAATAAGGAAGGACGAAAACTAAAAACGCGTAAAGAAATTAATCAAAATAAAAGAGCAAGACAATCCGTTCGGGTAAACTATGAAAATAGAAGACGAGAGGAGGACATGATGGATATGTTTTTAGGAAAAATTCCATTATATCCTATAAATAAAAAAGGTGGTAAATGGTCATTAAAATATAAAAAAAGTATAAATTGTAAAAACCCTAGAGGATTCTCTCAAAAACAACATTGTAAATATGGACGAAAAAATGGAGGAGCGAAAACACAAAAGCGGAAAACAAGCGGAACTATCGTTTTCAAAGATTATCCAGATTTTTCTCCAAACTTAACTCCGAGAGAAATATTTAAATTGGGTAGTTTTGGTGGAACATATTGGAGACCTATAAAATCAAAATTTTTTAAAAATACATTAAGAAATGTTCACAAGAATTATCCAGATTCGTGGTGGAAAGGAATACCAACAGAAGATTTAGTATCTCCAGACTATGATATCAAAAAAAATAAATACGGAACGAAAGTAGGCACATCACTTGATTTTTGGGAAAGTAAAAATTGGATTATGAAATCTCATCCATACGGATGGGTTCATTGGTATTGTGATTTTTATAATGGGAAAAGAAGTGACGACGATAGACGACAAATAACAAGATGGAAACAATTAACAGGCCCAAACGGGCGTTTCAAAAAATTTCTAGTAACACAAATATTGAAAAAAGGAGGTAAATGGAATGATATAACTAGTAGTCCAAAAATAAGACAAGTATTACAGCATTGGGGATATAAATTAACAAAAGTAGATTTTGATAAAGAACTAAAATTACGCCATAGTTAAATAAAAAAATGTATTAATTATTTTTTATTTAATTATTAATTTAACAGTACATCATGCGAGCTGATACGTTAATTTCTTTATTTTGTTTAATAAGCTTTTGTACAATATCTGTAGTTACTTCAAATGGAAATTTAACTTCAAGCGACATTTCATCCTCAAATAAATTTGTATCTGGCTTCATTAGTCTATACAAATTAAGCTTGGTATGAACAATTTCTAGGCATCGTTTCAAATTGCGCATACCATCCTCTTTATTCGTATAATGTTCAATCATATATTTAATAACATCATCCTTAATAATAATGTCCCCTTCATTAAATTTAACTTGTTCGCGAATGGAAGGAAGCAAATAATTTTGCGAGATAGTACATTTCTGGATTGAATCATATCCCTTTGTCTGAATACGATACATTCTATCACGCAATATAGGATTAATACGCGACTCATCATTATAACTGAATATAAATAGACACTTGCTTAGATCAAAATCAACTTCTGAGAAATACTTATCATGGAATTGACTATTTTGACTTGTATCCGTCAAATGAGTCAAAATACCTGTAATTTCTTCACCTTTTGGTGTATCACTAATCTTATCTAACTCGTCAAAGTAAATAACGGGATTCATACATTTACTTTTAATCAATATCTCAACAATTTGACCCCATGTACTTCCTTCATATGTATATGAATGTCCTTCTAATACACTACTATCTGTAGCACCACCTAGCGCAATAAACGTAAAGTCTCTATTTAGAATTTTACTAATACCTTCTTTTACAAGTGTAGTTTTACCAGTACCCATAGGACCCTTAATTGCAATGGCTGAACCTACCGCTTGTGGGTTAGTAATAAACTGTCCAATCATTTGCATAATTTGCATTTTTGCATCATTTAATCCATATACTGCATCATCTAGTGTCTTTTTTGCCTGTTCCATAAAATCATGACACTTATCAACCCCATCTTCTGCAGACACTGGAAGTGTTTTATATGTATCAAATGGAATCTTCATAAAGGTATCAATCCAATTCTTCATTTTATAATATTCTCCCCCACCTGGTTCAATATAACGTAATGCGTTAATACGTTTCATTGCAGAAGATTTAAAATGGATTGGAATATTGCTTTCTAATAGTGAAATACGATATGGTTTATCAATTGTCATTGCGCTATTAATCTTTTCACATTCTGACATCAATACTTTCTGGGTAGCTGGTTCAAGTGTTGCAAAATATTTTTTATCGGAAATATTACTTTTGTTACGCAACAACTTGTTAAATTTAGTTGTATTTTCTTTAGATATCTTTTTAACTGATTTTTTCCTTTGTAATTCAAGGTCTGTAATTCTTGTTTTAGATTCATGAATAGATCTTTTAATAGATTTACTATGAGTGCAATTCTCAACCGATTGTTCAAGCACTGCAAGTAATTCTTGTTCTGAAGAAATTTTTTCATCAATTGACAACTTTGATAACTCCTTCTCTTCCTTTGATTTTTTAATATTTTTAGAGGTATCCTCATCATCATCCTCGTCGCTATCCTCATCCTCGTCACTATCATCGTCGTCGTCGCTATCCTCTTCCTCATCATCTTCCTCTTCCTCCTCCTCACTATCATAATCAGTATCTTCATCACTGTATTCCTCCTCATCTTCTTCATCTTCTTCGTCGTGTTTGTTCTTAGTTTTAACAAAATTAGTCACATAAAAATTAAATTTATGATCTTTATTTTTAGATAATTTCTTCTTTTTGGTATCTTTTGATGTTAATTTATGTTTATCTTTTAATTTTTTTAATTCATTTGCTTTATTCTGAATATACTTAGAAGGAAACAATTTAGTTAGAAATTTGGTCCAAACTTCTTTATCCATTGACTCGTCGCCGTCTTCTTCTGATGAACTATACTCATCTTCATCTTCATCGCCAGAAGAATCGTCTGAAGCATATTTATTTGCTTCCTTCTTATTCTCCTTTTTAACAGAGGTTGGGGTAGAATTTTCCTTATTATTCGCCATGATTATATTATATATTTATAATGTCACATTTCTATAAATTCAATTTTATGTTAAATATTTATTTTAATATGTAATATTTAAATTAACATTATTATTACTTGTTTTATTTCCATCTTTATCTGTAATTATTTGTGTAATCGTTTTTTTCCCGTTATTTATTTCTGTAATTGTTTCTATTTTATTTCCGTCTTTAAAGCTAGTATTTACACTTTTAGTATAACTAAATATATTAACATTAGGTTTTGTATTATGCTGTCTCGTATTATTTATATTAATATTCATATTTTCAAAAACATCACTAAAAAAACTATCATTAAATGCAGATGCAAATATAGAAGATCTATTAAAAAATTGTTTAAATAATTCTTCAGCATCTACAAATTCAGGGTGGTTAAAATTCATATTATTATTTGACATTGTATTATGTTTATTTCTATTTGTTAAAATTTGATAAGCCTCTGAAATTTCTTTAAATTTTTCACTTGTATTATTGTTTGGATTTTTATCAGGATGATATTTTAATGCAAGTTTCTTGTAAGATTTCTTTATTTCTTCATCAGTTGCGTTGTTATTAATTCCCAATAATCTATAATATTTGTCAAGCATCTTATTATAATTTAAGATAATTATATTTATATATTTATTAATAAAATTGAATAATAATATAAATATAAACATGTATATATAATAGATGTCTATGCAGGAAAAAGAAAATGTATCATATACTCCCTCAAAAATTATTGGTATTCAATTTAGTATTTTGTCACCTGATGAAATAAGACGTTCTTCTGTTGCCGAGATCACCAGCAGAGATACATATGAAAATAACAAACCAAAAGTGGGTGGTCTATTTGATCCACGAATGGGTGTGTTGGAACCAGGCCTTGTTTGTCCAACAGATGGTTTGGATTATATTCAAACTCCTGGTTATTTTGGACATGTAGAATTAGTTAGACCTGTATATTACATTCAATATTTAAATATAGTCATGAAATTATTAAAATGTGTATGCTTTAAATGTAGTAAATTATTAATTAGTAAAGAAAAATACAAACAAGCCCTGGATATGGCGGGTGATAAAAGATGGAATTATGTGTATAGTCTTTGTTCTGGAAAAATTAAAAGATGTGGTCAAGATACAGATGATGGTTGTGGATATAAACAACCTGATAAATATAAAAAGGAAGGTCTTGCTACGATTAATGCAGAATGGGACAATATTGAAGGTATTGATGGTAATAGTGATAAATTACATATGAAAATAACCCCAGAATTGGCATTAAAAATATTTAAAAGAATATCAGACGAAGATGTAACATTTATGGGGTTTAGTCCTCTTTGGTCTAGACCTGACTGGATGATTTGTCAAGTATTTGCCGTTCCTCCTCCAGCCGTTCGTCCATCAGTTAAACATGACGCGCAACAACGCAGTGAAGATGATCTTACTCATATTATTGTTAATATTATAAAAACAAATAAAATGTTAGATGAACGAATTAGACAAAATGTTGCACAGAATGTAATTGACGATTGGACAACATTGCTACAATATCATATTGCAACTCTAGTAGATAATAAAATTCCAGGCGTAGCTCCTGTTGCACAGCGGTCTGGACGTCCTTTGAAATCTATTAAAGAAAGAATTAATGGTAAAACTGGAAGAGTTAGGGGTAATCTTATGGGTAAGCGTGTAGATTATAGTGCGCGTTCGGTAATTACAGCTGATCCAAATTTATCTATTCGTGAATTGGGTGTTCCTATAAAAATAGCTAAAAATATTACAAAACCGGTTGTTGTGAATAATAGAAATAGAAAATTTTTACAAAAATTAATTGAAAATGGTCCAGAAATATGGCCCGGTGCAAAAATATTAGAAAAGAAGAATAAACAAAGTATATCATTACGTTGTGCAACTAATCGCAAAAAAATTCAATTAGAAAATGGTGACATTGTTCATCGTCATATGATGGATGGTGATGCTATATTGTTTAATAGGCAACCAACTCTTCATAGAATGAGTATGATGTCGCATTTAGTGAAGGTAATGCGAATAGGAGATACATTTAGAATGAATGTAGCAGACACTAAGCCGTATAATGCAGATTTTGATGGCGATGAAATGAATTTACATATGCCACAAGATTTGGAATCAGAGTCTGAATTGAGAAATTTGGCAGCAGTGCCTTATCAAATGGTAAGTCCTGCAAATAATTCTACGATTGTTGGTGTTTTCCAAGATTCTCTTTTGGGTGCTCATCGGTTTACGCGTGAAAATATTAATTTTACCCACAGAGAAGCTATGAATTTATTGATGCATTATCCACATGTAGATACAAATATTTTTGAAACTAAAGAAAATATTAGTAGTTTTGATATCTTATCTCAAATTATTCCTTCATTAAGTATTAAACATACAAACAAATTGTTTAAAGAAGGAGAAGACGATTTTAATACATCAAATAACGTAATTGAGATCGTAAATGGTAAACTATTGAGAGGTCAGCTAGATAAAGGTTCCCTCGGTTCTAGAGGAATTGGATTATTGCATAGAATATGTAACGATTTTGGAAATATGAAATCTGCAGACTTTATTGATAATTTACAAGATATCGTAACAGATTATTTGAAATCTAGTTCATTTAGTGTCGGTATTAGCGATTTGGTTTCAAATCAGGAGACAACAAATAAGATTGCTGATATTATTACAACTAAAAAAACAGAAGTTAAGAACTTGATTCATGAAATTCACTTAGGCGTGTTTGAAAATGACTCTGGTAAAAGTAATTTGGAACACTTTGAAACGAAAGTAGCTGGTATATTATCGCAGGCATTAAATAAAGCAGGTAGTATTGGATTAACTAGTCTTGATAAAAATAATCGTTTTGTAACTATGGTTAATGCTGGATCCAAGGGTTCAGATATTAATATCTCACAAATGATTTCATGTTTAGGACAGCAGAATGTTTCAGGTAAACGTATTCCTTATGGATTTGAAAATAGAACACTGCCTCATTATAATAAATATGATGATAGTCCATCAGCACGTGGCTTTGTTGAAAATTCGTATATTAAAGGACTAACTCCTGAAGAATTATTCTTTCACGCACAAGGAGGTCGGGTTGGTCTAATTGATACTGCTGTGAAAACATCACAAACTGGTTATATTCAACGACGATTAATTAAAGGATTGGAAGATATTAAAATGGAATATGATGGAACTGTTAGAAATCATCAAAATAAAATAGTTCAGTTTACATATGGTGGTGACGGTATTGATACAATTCGTATTGAAAGTCAAAGACTACCTTTCTTGTATAGTTCAATTGAAGATTTATATTATCATTATTATATTCCAGTTACAAAGAAAGAGGGCGCTATACTAAATCCTTATACAAAACCCACATTAGGTAAAATGAAAAAACAAGATGAGGAATATAAGAAAAAGTCAAACTATTACTCTGAATATTTAATCCAAAAACAAGCCGAGATTATGAAACATGTATTTAAATTTAAGAAAAAATCAAATAATGATGTACATATTCCTGTTGCATTTCATAATATAATTAATAATATCCAAAATCAAATGGAATGTAATATTGAGTCTAGTGTAGACATTACCCCATTGGATGCGTTAACTCTGGTTGAAGATTATTATAAAAAATTGGATTCATTATATTATTCAAAACCGAATGAATTATTTAAAGCAGTATATTATTATCATTTGTCTCCTAAAAATTTATTGCAAATTAAAAGATTTAATAGACTTAGTTTAGAATATTTACTAGAACAAATTGTATATTCATATAAGCGTTCTATTGTTGCACCTGGTGAAATGGTTGGCATGATTGCAGCACAATCTATTGGTGAACCTACAACGCAAATGACATTGAATACTTTCCATTTTGCAGGTGTTGCGTCTAAATCTAATGTAACTCGCGGTGTGCCTCGTATTGAAGAAATATTATCATTGTCTGAAAATCCAAAGAATCCCTCATTAACTATATATCTTAAGGAAGAAGATCAAACAGATAAACAAAAAGCACAATCTATTATGTATATGATTGAACATACAAAATTAGAAGATGTTGTAGAACAAATTCAAATATGTTTTGATCCAAAAGATACAGATTCTATTATTGAAGAGGATAGAGATTTATTACAACAATATAGTGCATTTGAAAATATAATTGATGAGTGTATGGATGATACTGCAAATCCAAATAATAAACTTAAATCAAAATGGATTATTCGTATGAAAATGAATGCTGAAACTATGTTAGAAAAAAATATTACAATGGATGATATACATTTTACACTTACTAATATTTATCAATCAGATATTTCATGTGTATATAATGATTATAATGATGACAATTTAATTTTCAGAATTCGTGTACTTGATGCAGTAAAGAAAGATAAAAATAGTAAAAAAGTAAATTCTCTTGATCAAGAAGACGAGATATATATATTGAAAACGTTTCAAGAATCACTTTTACAAAATACTGTACTTCGCGGTATTAAACAAATTGATAAAGTAATTATCCGTAAAGAACAAAATAATATGATTAAAGTGGAAGGTAAATATGTAAATGAAGAAACATGGGTATTAGATACAGTCGGTACAAATTTACAAGATGTATTAGCGCTTGATTATATTGACGTTAAGAGAACTACTTCAAATAATATTTCAGAAGTTTATAAAATTTTAGGAATAGAAGCAGCCCGTCAATGTATATATGATGAATTGATTGAAGTTATTGAATTTGATGGTACATATATTAATTCGCATCATCTTGATATGTTATGCGATAGAATGAGCTATAATACGAAGATGATATCTATATTTAGACATGGTATTAATAATGATAATATTGGACCTATTGCAAAAGCTTCATTTGAAGAAACTCCTGAAATGTTCTTAAAGGCAGCAAGACATGGAGAACTAGATTATATGAAGGGTGTATCTGCAAATGTTATGTGTGGACAAGAAGGATATTTCGGTACTGGCGCATTTGATATTGTACTAGATATGGATTTTATTAAAAATAAAGAGGTTCAAGAAGGAGACGAAGAATCAGACGATGACGATATGATGGATATATATGATACACATGTTGATAAAGATATATGTAGTATACAAAATCTGCAAATGGAAAATAATGTACAACACCTTGTTACTAGCGAAACTATAATAGATGATGAGTACATGCCCGACTTCTAAAGATATTATATTAAAAAAATATATTAAATGAATTTTTTAATATAATATAGTATGAAATATAGTATGGTGTATAATTATATAACTACTAATTATTTTATTAAATATAACATAAACTATAAAGAAATACAATTTAAATTTGATGATTCTTGTTGTTTTTCTATAGGTACTTATGAAAAAAAAATTATGAAACGTGGTAAAGTAGTTGGATATAAAACAATAAAACCAGAAAATAATAATAATAATAATAAAGTAAACGACTTACAAAAAAACCCAAGAAATTGGGACGATATGCTGATTGATTCATTTGCCAAATACTTTATAAATAATAGTATGATTACACCTATTGCACGTGTTAATAATTATTTAAATACTATATTTTTAACAGATTGTATAAAAATAAAAATTAATAATATTTTATATAATATTCAAAAAACATATTTTATTTTAAATAGATTTATCAGAAAAATAAAATATTCAAAATTAAAAAGATATGATAATAATTATGATCTATATATGAATCCACTTACAGATTATAGTAGTAAATATAAATTAGAATTAATAGAGAATAACCAGGTGTATGTTTTTAAATTAACAGATTTAATTTCAATTATAATAGATAATATTACAACATGTGACGATAATTTTTTTCCAAGTCTAAAAATAGTAAAAAATCCATATACAAATGTACCAATATCATTACACAATATGTATAATATTTATTTTGCTATATATAATTCAACATATATTACACCATCTATAATTACTAATTATTTTAAATGTAATTTTGAGAATGATATTTTTGAAATAAAATATCAAACTGAAATTAGGGATAAAGGAATATATGATTTTTATAAAAATGGAAGCATTGACGATCTATATAACGAATTAGAATCAATATTTTCTATATGTAAGTTGATAAATATCTCATTCATCATTGATAAATTATATCCAAAAAAAGAATTAATAGATATTTTTAGGCCATTTATTAAGAATTTTTTATATGCGAGATATAGTTATAATTTAACAAGAGTATCATATGAAACTGATATATTATCAAAAAAATTATATGGATTTATAACATTTAATCCATCATTTGGAAGATCATATATTAAACTAGACAGGAAATACGTAAACGGTGTGATGACGTTGTTATCCACAAATAAAATGAACACTACTCATATTAAGTATTGTGATATAAATATTAAAAATAATACATATGATAATCATAAGGTGCATAGAAATATCAATATTTTAAGACAATCTGAGGGATATAGTATTGGTTCGTATATGTATGATATGAATATTGGTGATATTAGTACCGATGACGATGAGGAGGATGGGGAGATAGAAGCGGATGAGGAGGATGGGGAGATAGAAGAGGATGAGGAGGAGGATGAGATAGAGGACGATGCTAGTATTGATATCAATGGAGGTGGGGTAGAATTATTAGACGATGATAGTATTGATAGAAATGATAGCGATACAGATTCAGACGATGAATAAGTATATTTACATAGGTTCGCATATTCCTGTTTTTCTATTTCTTCGCATTCCTTTTGGGCATCTAGGTCGTCTATTCTTTTTTGTTTGTTTATGAGCAGCTGTTTCTATATCGCGTTGTTTTTCATATTTTTTTTTAGTTTTTTTTTTCTTTATTGTAACTTTGTTTTCTATTTGTTTATCAATAATTGGATTCGCAAATTCATATGATATATTTTCGTTATAAATATTGTTATTAATTTTTTGTTTTTCACTATATAATCGCGGTAATTCATTTTGTGAAATAATTATTTCATTATTATGTGTTTCAAAATTAAAATTATTTATATATGAAAAATATTTATTAGGAACTTCAAAAAAATATAGACCGTGCTGTGTTCGTATCATTTCATCAATTAATTTTAAAGTATATACAAATTTATTATTTTTTTTGGTAATCAAATTTTCTTTTGGTAATAATTGCTTTTTATTTTTTTCAAAACAGTCTTTTTCTTTATATTCTAATAAATTTGCACGATGAATACAATTAAGTAGCGTATCCTCGTCTGTAAAAATAATAATATCATCTATTAATTTATCTATTTCATTATATACTTTTTGCTGTTTTATAGTATAATTTATATCAGGTGATTTAATTATATCAAATATTCGTCCTTGTAATATTTTATTATTATTTAATCTATTACGAATTAGTATCTTAAACCTATTATAAAATAATGTCTCTAATTCTATATTATTTTTTAAATAACTATTACTTACACTGGTTGATTCATTTGTATTTGAAATATTTATTTTCATATTTTTATCAATATATACATGTTTATTTTTTTCTTCAGGTACTTCATCAATCGTATTTTCTACTATATCATTTATAGGTACAAATAAATTTAGTTCAGTCAATATACCTACAATATATTTTTTATTTTTTATAGTATCTACTATGTTCTTAGCTAGTAAACATTTTAATTCTTTACTTGTTAAATCATTTATAATATTTAAATTTTGTACAGTTTTTTCATAATTATTAAATTCAAAATCGCCTGTAAATATAATGTCATATTTCATATTAATATTACTTGGAAAACAGGGTATATATTGTATATTATTACTGTCCAGTGTTATAACTATCCCGTTTACTTTCCCAAATATATCAATTACTTGCGATAATATTTCAACTTTATACGTCTCCAATATTTTTATTATTTTAGTGGAAGTATATATTTTATAAGTATCACTATTTTCAAATATTTGAAACGGTAAACATTTTTCTTTTGATTCATATAATTCTTTTATTTTTATAAAAAAATCAGATAATTGTATATCATCATACTTGAATGTTGAAAATGTAAAAGATATACTACTATGATCATATTGTCTATATAACGGTTCATAATAATCCCCATATTTAATTAAAATACATGTATTATTATCAATATAAAAATTTTTATCTGAATAATATGATGTTGGACAAACCAGTTTTACGTTTTGAGTTTCATCTATACCATTTATTTCTAATATCACAATATTTATTCCATTGAAAAATAACTTTTCATTTGGTGTTATAAATAAATCCCATAAATAAGTATAATTTATATACTTGTCTGACATAATATATTTCTTAAAATTTTCATAACTATTTACGATTAACTGTAAAATTTTATTACTTTTTTTATCTATTAATTTTTTATATAATTCGGTTGATTTATATTCAACTTTATCTAATGATACATTTTTTGTAGAACTAAAAATATCAACAAGATTGCCATTATGTAACTTATTGAATATATCCAAATTTAATGAAGTAATAATATATTTTTTAAATGTATCTAATGATAAATGTTTTAATCTTTCTTCTGTGGGTATAGTTATAGGAGTACCATTTGGTGTTTTAGTAACATGCATGTGTACTGCGTAGTTATATACTGACGCCATTGCTGATAAAAATGATTGTTTTTTACTATTTTCAATTCCGTATCTTAATAAGCATGGAGTTTTATCACAATTATTATTATCTATATTTAATAAATTTTCTATTTGTTCGGGTATATGTCCCCATTTACCAATATCTAATGGAAATTTATTAGATTGTTGTATATAATTGTATGTTTTTTCACCTTCTTTATGTTTTTCAATACGCACATTATCACCGATATCTTTTATTTCAGGAATTAATTTACTTTCTTCAGACTTATCATCTATTACAATGCCATCATGGTCTTTAGATGATGTTTTTTCTTTAGATGATGTCTTTTCTTTAGATGATGTCTTTTCTTTAGATGATGTCTTTTCTTTAGATGATGTCTTTTCTTTAGATGATGTCTTTTCTATTATTGTTGATTCTTCGCCCAACTCTGTTGCAATACATTTAGAATTTATTTTATTAGCAGTACTTGATTTTTTAAAACAACAAGGAATACATGATTTCTCACCTACAGCCGGCGTTTGATACGCATACTTACCATTTTTATCAAAATGATTTTTTTTATGCTCAAATGATAATATAGAACCATAATTACCGCTACTATCTTTACAAAATTCACTTGTTATTTTTTCACCATCTGTATTTACATCCGATACATTTAAACTAATATTTTCATCAACACACCAGTATCTAGGACATATATAATGTAATTGTTGATTATCTTGTGTATTATATGTTAATGCTTTACCATATGATCCTGGATGATGAGAATCTATAAAAGTCTTTTCTTCATCTGTTAATATTACAGGTTGTCGTTTACCTACCGTAGGACATGTTCTACTGTATGGTGCTGTGTGGATTTTTTCACTTCTCTCAATAAGTAAAGGATCTTTATTTCTTATTCTGGCTTGTAGATAATCCCTCAATGTTTCCTTTGTTGCTCCTCCTAAAAAATCAGAACTATCTGTTCCTTTACTGCTACCGTCAAAATCTAAATCTAATTCTTCATCGCTAGATTCATCATGATTTGATTCTTCTTCTATTTCTTCATTGTCTTCTGTTAACGCGGATTCTTGTTTTGATTCTTGTTTTGATTCTTCTTCTATTTCTTCATTGTCTTCTGTTAACGCGGATTCTTGTTTTGATTCTTGTTTTGATTCTTCTTCTATTTCTTCATTGTCTTCTGTTAATGCTGATTCTTGTTTTGATTCTTGTTTTGATTCTTCTTCTATTTCTTCATTGTCTTCTGTTAATGCTGATTCTTGTTTTGATTCTTCTACTGGTTCTTCTGTTAATGAGGATTCTTCTATTGATTCTACATCTGATTCTACATCTGATTCTGGTTTTGGTTCTTCTATTGGTTCTACATCTGATTCTTCTATTGGTTCTACATCGGATTCTTCTATTGGTTCTACATCGGATTCTTCTATTGGTTCTACATCTGATTCTTCTATTGGTTCTTGTATTGGTTCTTGTATTGGTTCTACCTCAGATTCTTGTTTTGATGGAATTTTTGTTTTCATTTTACTTAAAATATCTTTCATAGTAACGACTTTATTTTCTTTAGGTTGGTCATCTCCGTCCTCCTCTTCCTCATCTGATTGATCATGTGTATCAAATTCTGATTTTAATCTATTGGCATATTTATCTTCTACTATATACATATTTTTCCAATTAATTTCACCCAATTCTCCAAAATTTTTATAAAAGTCAATAGGGTTTTCCAATATATCAAACAGCCCATTTAAAAATGATGTAGATATTTCAATATCATATATATTTTGAATATTACTGATAGAAACATTATAAGTTTTTGTTCTTGAACTTTGCCGTTCTAATAATATATTAGGATATCCAAATATATTTGATGTAGAATATACATAATCAAAGTTCATATTTGAAATACTTTTAATATTATTTGATTTAAATATGAATTCAACTAGTTTTACTATTTTTTTAAAATTAAATTCTACAGCTCTAACGTCTTTAAATGTGTATGTATAATTACACTGTATTTGTTTTATAATTATATTTTCATCATATAAACTATTTATTTTAAATTTATTGATAGGAAGATCTAACACAATTCTATTGATTGAATTAAAAAAAATATTAATAGATTCTTTACATATAAGTTCAATTGTATCAATATTAAAATTATAATTTAATATATCTAATATTTTTAATGGTTGAAAATGTAGAAAATAATTACCATTTTCTAATAAATTAATAACAACATATACAGGTTTATTGCGATATTCGTGTATTATCAAACACGATAATGATTTTTGTTTTAAATCATATAAATTATTATATAATTTATTAAGAACATGTAAGCTGATATCTGGTAGTATGTCCATATTGGTATTCTTATATTTTCCATATAATCTATACTGATTTATACTTTTAGTTCCAATATTTAATTTTAATATTGGAACTTTATTAGTTGTTTGTAACTTGCGAAATAAAATTTCTATAGGTAAAAAAATATCATTTCTTTGATTTTTAATAAATGTTAATGATTTTATTTTATTAAATATTTGTATTTTTTTACTAGATTTATGGTTAAGATAATTATTAAAATAATTAATAATATTCCAAGATAGTTTTACTGTATCGTTAAAATGTTTTGAATTATTTTCTATTAATTCTGATTTTCGCGACTGATATTGTTCTTTACTATTTATCCCCAACTCATATAATCTTGGAAAATAATTAAATATCATATTTGTAGTATCAGCTATATCATCACATGTTGAAAAATAAATACTATTATTATGAATATTATAGCTAGATACCTTTTTACTATTATCTGTATAAATTGAAAATTTATTTGTATTTGTATTTTTATAAGGATTATTATAATAGTTTATAAAATTATCATCGTCAATATATATACCAATTGATATATATCTTAAAGCATCACAGCAAAAATTAATAGTATCTGGCGATAATTCTTTTAATTTTGACAATCCAAACATATAAAATGAAAAAATAGGAATATTACTATAAATAAATGAATTTTTTAAAAGTTTTTCTTGTACTGTATATATAGTATCATGGCTATAAATATTTTCATCTATCGTGTATATGGCTGTAGATGTTTTAATGTAACTTAATTCTATTTTATTAAATTTTGATTTATCTGGTATAGATGCTACTTGTTCATTTTTATATTTTTTATTAAATATGTATAATTCAGATGCTTCATTTTCTGAAATCATATGAAATATTTTAAATATTGTATCAGACATATAATATATAGCTACTATTTTTAAAATATAATTTAATTTATTATATTTTAAATTTCATGTGGTGGTTTTAAAAAGAAATATTGATCACTAAATTTTGTAAATATAGATGTTATTTTTTTATTATTTTCAACATTCGTTTTTGTAGCATTATTCAAACATAAAAACATTGGATTTTTAATATATAAATCATCTAAAATATTAAAATATAATATCCAATAAATATTATAATATGCAATATCAGTTGGTTCATAATTTTTAAAAACAGTTTTATTATTATCGTGCATGTAATAAATAATAGGCCAATGTTGCTGTTGGCATGGACATTTTAAATTATTTTTTAAACATATACCACATCCTAATGTTTCTCTACTATGAATTGATCTTACAAAAGATATATAATCTTTATATTCGTTATGATAACTAATTATTTGAGATTTAATTAAGTTGATAGGTATATGATGATACCAACCTCCGAATTTTGGAAATTTAATATTTAAATTATTAGTATCCCCTATGACATTAAAATCATTGTATTTAGTTTTAAAATGTGGAATAATTGCTTTACCGTCATATGTAAAAAAATTACTAAATTCTAATGGTTTACAAATAAAAAAATCATCGTTTAAATAAATGAAATGTTCAGATAAATTGCGAATATAGGGTAAAAATGTTTCTATTGCATTTGAATTTGTGTATTTAACATTTGTATTATAAACATCGGCGTGGTCAATAATAGTAATATAATTAGTTTTTTTCATCCAAGAAGGGTATGTCGCTGGCGGATTCATTAATATATAAATATGATTAACCCATGGTAAAAACATTTTAATTGAGCGAATGCTATATTTCAATTCATTATGGTCTGTAAACCGAATATTTGTAGATTCGTAATTCTCTCCTGACCATGTATATACAACATCAATAGGAAATGGTGGAGATTTTATTGTTTTTATTTCTTCTCTCCATTTATATTTTGTATTTTGTTTTATATTATCAACTATACTACTATAGCTATAGTTAACATATAGAATTATAAATACCATGAACAGAATTAATATTATAATCTGATATTTCATATAATACATTAATATTATATAAAATTATTTAATATCGTAATAAGGATTATCACTAATAACTGTACCGCAATAATCTTTTGGATTGTTTTTGTAGTCTACTGGATTATAAATACCTGCTTGTTTTGCATTTGTTAATAAAAATTTCATATTTTGCCAAAATTCTGGTTTATGTCCAACAGACGCAGTCATACAATGAGCTAATTCATGAATAGCTACAAATGTTAATGTACTAATATCTATCAATTTATTGCCATTTTTTTTTGTATTTAAACAAAATGCTATTTTTTCTCCTTTATTTTCACTATATGCTGTTAATTCACTAGTAGGTAATGTTTCTGATATTTTTTTAGGATTAAAGTTGGTTACTAATCGTTTTACATCTTCATTATTTGGATGTTTATTTGCAACATAGTTGACTAATTTTTGCATTTTTTCTGTAACTTTTGCTAAAAGATCTGCGGCTAATTCTAATTTACTTCTCTCTCTAACACAATATTTCTCTCCATCAACATCCGATATAATACATTTTAAACCGAATGCATCTGATTCGTTATATATTTTTAAACAAATAATTAGTATAAAAAAAATAAATATATATCCAAAGATATCCAATTGCATATATATTGATTAGAAATTAATTTACATTGATGAATTAGCACTTCCACAGGTTGCTGGCGCTTCTCCAAGTTCAAATGGAACTCTCCACTTATCTGGTCCGATGGTTGAATTTAAAAATGGTCCTACATTTTGTACAGGAATTGGAGGATCAGATCTAAGTGTTTGATTTGCATTACGTAATGAACTACTTACTGTATTCACTCCAATATGATGACCCGATTTTAACATGTTAACATCGCCTGTATCTCCTGTTCCACTAGGATTTAATTTTGCCCAATTATTTGAACTATCTTGGGGTAATAATTCATCGGGATTATTAATATTTTCGCGTGCAATGTTGGTGTCAGTTGCGGGAAGGCCGGTACTATTTCCAGTACTAATACCACTTACAGATGCATAATCTTCATTTGATCCCAAAGGTCCTGCTGCTTTAATTCCTACATTGGGCATAGAGTGTGGCGAGTTACTTACTGATTTAGAATTTCCGGCTACACCAGTGTTGCCTTCAAAATTTCTAGCTTTATTATTAGAATATAATCCAATACTTACAATTGCAAATATGAAAATTGCTATTAAAAACATAACATTAGGTTTGCAAAAATCCGAAATTTTCGTATATTTTACCATTTATATACAATAAGGGATAAAATATTTTCAGTAAAATCCTAAATAACATTTAATTA
>Ga0206129_10001845_pt1 | contig 27662 bp, 19 predicted proteins | sample Helgoland_Spring_8_FD_148616 | JGI IMG/M metagenome (GOLD analysis project Ga0206129, IMG submission 148616) | Pelagic subsurface seawater microbial communities from Kabeltonne, Helgoland, North Sea - Helgoland_Spring_Bloom_20160502_2 | ecosystem: Environmental > Aquatic > Marine > Epipelagic ...
CTGCTCACCGCTAACTATGCTTTGTATATTTTTGGTCTTGAAAGATCTTCCCCCGAAGCCGCTCAAGTGATGATGCAACTTGCACCAGTACTCTTGCTACTTGCCGGTGTTTGGATCTTTAAAGAACAATTCACACCGTTCCAATGGTGCGGCTTTGCTATCTTTATTGGTGGTTTAATCCTGTTTTTTAGCCCACGCTTCGATGACGTTTTTGTTTCCCTTAATGGTTATGGAGAGGGCTTGATTTTACTGATGTTGGCAGCCGTCACATGGGTCGGTTATGCCATCATCCAAAAATTTCTACTCAGCGAATTCAATGCAGAGGAAACTATGTTGATGTTTTATTGGATTGGCGCACTCGCTTTCTTGCCCTTTTCAAATTTCGACACCCTATCTGAGCTAACCTCTCTTCAATGGTCTCTTCTGCTCTTTTGCGGATTTAACACGCTCATTGCCTACGGCTGCTTTTCTGAAGCCTTAGTGCACATAGAAGCATCCCGGGTCAGCGCAGTGATTGCAATAACTCCGCTGGTGACTCTGTCGTCCGTTCAATTAATCCCCTTAACTGGAATCACGGCAGAACCTCTAATGCTAGTCACGATACTAGGTGCTATTTGTGTAGTGATTGGGTCCATTGTGACTGCAACCGCTAAAGATAATGCACGAGCAAAAGTTGATTGATTAAACACTTAAAAACTAGCCAGTAACCATTGACCTAGAGCCCGGACCTGAGGGTTATCTATTTTATTAGACTTAATAGCCAAATAATAACCTCTCCCAGTATCCCAATATTTGTCGGTCAACGTGACCAACTTTCCCTTTGCAACCAAATCTCCTATCGAGTGCTCAAAACCAAGACTAATACCCTCTCCTTCCAACACCGCCTGAATGAGCATGTAGTAATTATTGAACGTCAGACCACTGGGTTTTAAGTCGACTATGTCGACACCAAAGTGCTGTAACCACGCCGGCCAGTCAATAGGCTCCCAGCCCAAATTTTCCCAAACCTGCTCATCCATATTTAGCAAACGATGTGTTAACAATTCCTTAGGTAGCTTAGGTAAACTGTGAGTTCCGAGATAGCTTGGGCTACACACAGGATAGGCACGTTCGCCAAATAAGTAGTGTATTTCGTGCCCCTGCAAAGCGCTATCTCCGCAAGTCAGCGCCAAATCAACTTTTTCTGAACGCTGCTCTTGGGCATTATCTGTAGCAACAACATGGACCTTTATATCAGGGTTCTGATGTTGAAAAGTCCGTATACGCGGCATTAGCCAAAACGATGAGAAAGCGTGGGTGGCGGCAATAGTAACCTGCTCTAAGGTCGTCGAACGACGAATATCATCGCAAACAGTGGCAATGTGCCCCAATCCCATCGTGGCAGCCTGAAATAAACGTTCGCCTTCAACACTCAGCTCCAAATGCCGGCGCACCCTCAGAAAAAGCTGGCAACCCAATTTATCTTCCAAACGTTTTATTTGACGGCTAACCGCAGCTTGAGTAACACAGAGTTCATCTGCAGCCTCAGTGAAACTAAGACGACGTGCTGCAGCTTCAAATGTAACCAGTCCATTAATAGCGGGTAGTTTTTTACGTAACATAACATTGTTCTATACAAAAATATCTCTATAGTTTACATAGCCGTTGTTACAGCCGCAAATACATAACTAAATGTAATCTATATGCACAAAAAATGTTGCTTGTTCTCGCACTAAGAAAGATTAGAATTTCAAAATCAATTAGGCGCAGCTACTTATCATAACTAGAAGGAGAACTTTGTGGCAGAACACTCTAGTCCTCTTGCATTTCCCAATGAATGCCCCAAAGAATATTTGCCACTAAACAATGAGCCTGTCTTTAATGCAGAAAAACATCTTTGCCTAGAACAACCAACCTCAATTTATTCTCTACATGATTTAGGATATTCCAAGGATGATATCGCGGGGTGTGAATCATCATTTGGTTACTGTAATGCCTTTAGGATTCTATCTGACGAAGGCGTTAAAATCATGAAGGCAATTTGTGAGCGTATCTATGTCAATCGTAACGAAAGTGCTGGCACCGGCGCCAATCGCCTAGGCAGTTACGCTAGAGGTGCAGGTTATCGCTCTCAGTTTATTCGGGATTTTTGTGATAGCCCAGAACTCGCCGCTCATTTATCTAAAATCGCTAAGGTTACTCTAGGCAGACACTCCGTCCCAGCTGTTGCCTGCGGCATCAATTACGCCCCAGAAGACATCACCAAGGCCGTAGACACCTGGCATGTGGACTCTGTCAGTTTTGATGTTGTCATGCTTATGACTGACCCTAAATTGATAAAAGGTGGTGAATTTCAGATATTCAAGGGCACCAAAGAAGAAGGGCAAGCCCTCTTAGGTATTAGCGGTGAAGAAGGCGTAGACATCACTCTCCCTGAAGACAGAGTATCCACCATGCCTTTCCCGGCCGCCGGCTATGGTTTTTTACAGCAAGGTAATATGATTTTTCACAGAGCCTGTCGGCTGCTAGAAAAAGGCGACCGAGTTACCATGATTCCATCTTTCGAGGTTTTACCCCGGAGTGCCAAGGATGAAACTAACTCAATCAATATGTCCGACTGGACTGACCCAGGTATTCGTCCAGAATTAGCACGGCATGAAATATCACGTGCGTCCGCAAGACTTGAACAACTACTAGAGCAAGTGAGTCTTAGCGACCAACCTGACCAGCTAGCTAAAAACATTAATAAGGCAGTCAGTAAACTAATCGCTTTTAAAAACAACCTAGAGGAAATCAGCCAATGACTGAAGCAAATACCTTCAAAGGCTGCCCAGTGCTCGTCACCGGCGCTGCTGGTTGCATCGGTGCATGGACAGTCAAATTACTCTCGGAGCTAGGCGCCGTGCCCGTAGTGTTTGATCTCACCGAAAACCGCCATCGCCTTAAGCTCATAATGGATGATGCTCAGTCAGTTACCTGGGAATTGGGTGACATCACTGACTTTGATCGCCTTCAGATAGTCGCCGAAAAACATAACATTGAAGCCATTATTCATCTTGCTGCGCTGCAAGTTCCATTCTGCAAAGCCGACCCCGTAGGTAGCACTAAAATCAATGTACTTGGCAGCACCCATATTCTTGAATTAGCTCGACAACGGGGTATCTCACGCTTGAGTTATGCAAGCTCCATTGCAGCCCAAGCGATGGATGACAATAAATGGTTGACGACTCTTTATGGCGCACATAAAGTCTGCACAGAACAAATGGCCGCAGTCTACTGGCAAGACTGGGGTTTACCCAGCGTTGGTATTCGCCCAGCCATCATATACGGCCCCGGGCGAGATCAAGGCATGAGTTCAGCGCCCACTATTGCTATGCTCGCCGCTTCGGTGGGCAAAGCCTATGAAATACCCTTTTCTGGTGCAGTCAGCTATGTTCATGTTGAGGATGCTGCACTGCGCTTTATTGGTGCTATCGCAAAATCCTACGAGGGAGCCCACGTGTTTGATTTAGATGGCACCCCCGCTAATATTGAAGAAGTTATCTCACTTATAAGATCTCATCATAGCGAAGCCAATATTAGCTACACCGGAGATGCCATGCCTTTTCCTGCTGATACTGACAATGGCAAGCTCAACCAATTGCTTGGAATTTCTGGCTGTCGGCCTATGACCCAAGGTGTTCGAGATACCATGGCTGTATTTGCCCAAGCCCGTGAGCGCGGCATTGATCTCAACCAACTACTCAATGAAACCATTAGGAGAAACTCTTGAAGATTGTCAGGTTTGGCCCCAGGGGCGCAGAAAAACCAGGTGTTATTGATGACAAGGGAGATATCAGAAACCTCAGCGCTTATATTGACGATTGGTCCTACAAAACCTTGAATAAAGAGACCCTTGAAGAAATTTCCGCGAGTGATCTTTCAGCCTATCCCTTGGCTCCCAAAGGAAGTCGCTTAGGGGCGCCAATTGATCGGGTTGGTAAGATCGTTGGTTGTGCCCTCACCTATGGCAAACACGCTGCTGAAGCTGGACTAGAACCTCCTGAAGAGCCTATGTTCATGTTAACCGCACCCAGTGCCATTAATGGCCCTTTTGATGATGTAATTATTCCTCGTGATGGCACTCAACTAGACTGGGAATCTGAACTTGCCGTAGTGTTTTGCAAATCCGGAAGTTACATCCCTGTGGAAGAAGCCATGGATTACGTCGCAGGTTTTTGCGTGAGTAATGATGTGTCTGAACGCATCTTTCAATTAGAACGCGGCACCCAATGGACTAAGGGCAAGAGCGCTGACACATTAAAGCCCCTCGGTCCTTGGTTAGTCACTAGCGATGAGATTAGTGACCCTAATAACTTAGAGATCTCTCTACAAGTCAATGGCAAAACCATGCAACACAGTAGCACCTCAGACATGATGTATAGCATTGCGGAGCTGATTTCCATTATATCCCGCTATGTAAGCTGGCAACCGGGGGATGTCATGATGACCGGCACACCCCCAGGTGTTGGCTACGGCATGAAACCACAAGTCTATTTAAAGCCGGGTGATGTTATGTCGGCGCGAATCGAAAGCCTCGGAGAACAACGTAATCAAGTGGTGGCCTTTACAGAGGACAAGGTATAAAAATGTCGTCTAAACGAATTGTTATCGTCACCGGAGGCTCTCAAAATATAGGCTTAAGCATAGCTCAGCGCTTTAAACAAAACGGTGCAACGGTGATCTGTGCAGACCTGAAATCACCACAAGACGAATCCCTTAATTTTATTGTCACTGACGTTTCTAGTGAAGCAAGTGTTACAGCAATGATGGATCAGGTTGAAAAAGAGTTTGGCCATCTTGATGTATTAGTCAACAACGCTGGCATCTGTGTTGAAACCCCCATTCAAGATACCACTGAGCAACAATGGAATCGTGTTATGGACATCAATATTAAAGGCACTTTTTTAACGACCAAACACGCCCTTCGATTAATGAAAAAACCGGCTGCTCAGGCCCCAAGCATTGTCAACATTAGCTCCATTGAAGGTTTAGGAGCTAACCCTCTGCACGCTGTGTATGCTGCCTCTAAAGCTGCGGTTGCTGGTTTTACTCACAACACAGCATTGGAATATGGCCCTTACGGTGTTCGATGTAATTCCGTAGCACCGGGCTGGATCAACACACCATTTAACCAACAATTTTTAGCTCAGTACCCAGATCGAGAGACAGTGGATGCAGAGATTGAATCTCTTCATCCCGCAGGCCGATTAGGTACACCAGAAGATGTTGCCAATACCGTATTTTGGTTAGCAAGCACTGAAGCTAGCTTTATTACTGGTCAAGAAATTATCTGCGATGGCGGTCGCTTAGCCAAGTTACCACTACCAAAATTGTGAGGCCCTATGACAACTGATATGGACACCCCTGGATCACCAAGAGATTTGCAAAACAGATTGGTGCTCATCACCGGCGGCGCCAGTGGCGTCGGACTTGAATGCGCCATACACTTTGCACGACTAGGTGCTCAGCTACTACTTATTGGCCGTAACCCTGAAAAATTAACGCATGCCTGTGAAATGCTCACCGAGCAATTTGATGTTCGAGCCCACAGCTTTGCCGGTGACGTTCGGCATTCAGCCTTTGCCAATGCGGCCGTAGCCTACGCAAAGGATTCTTTAGGCTCCACGATTGATGTGCTTATTAACAATGCAGGAACGATTTTTCGTGGTAATAGCTGTGAAACCAATGATGAACAGTGGCAAGACGTCTTTGATATTAATGTTAATGGCGTATTTTACTTTAGTCGAGCCGCAGCCAACCAGATGGCGGAAGGTGGTGCTATTGTTAACATTTCATCAACCTGTGGTAGTGTTGGTTCAGCTGGGCTCGCGGCCTATTGCGCCAGCAAGGGTGCGGTTAATATGCTCACCAAAACCATGGCACTAGAACTTGCACCAAAACACATTAACGTCAATGCAGTCGCTCCCGGGGCAATTAATTCTCCTATGCTGTACTCAAAGCATACAGATGGAACCACCGACAGCAGCGTTGTGGAACGCAATGTTGCTTCTATTCCCATTGGCTCTATCGCAGAGCCCCAAGAGGTTGCGCGAGCGGTGGTGTTTTTATGCCAAGAGAAACATATTACCGGCGAAATAATGGCCTTGGATGGCGGCTATACAGCGGCCTAATAGGATAGGACTAGTTACTATAAAAACGAGATACTCTGATGAAAATTTCTAAAATCTTTATTTATCAGTATGACCTGCCTGTTAAAAATGGTCCCTACAAAATGGCCAATGCGAACGTCGACTGCTTAGATACGACCATGATAAAACTAGTGTCTGACTGTGGTTTGATCGGCTGGGGAGAAACCTGCCCTGTTGGGCCAACCTACGCCCCAAGTCATGCCGCAGGAGCCCGAGCTGCCTTAATGGAAATGGCTCCAGGATTAATCGGTCAGAACCCTGCGCAGCCAAGGTTACTGCACCGAAGGATGGATAGACTCCTCAATGGACACAATTATGCCAAAGCTGCGATTGATATTGCCGCCTATGATTTGCTGGGTAAAAAAACTGGTCTGTCAGTAGCAGATCTTCTTGGTGGAGCTGAGACCAACAACATCCCCTCTTATTACGCAACCGCAGTGGGCCCAGCAGATGAAATTGCAAGATTAGCCATAGAAAAAAGTATCGAAGGTTACCCCCGCTTTCAAATCAAGATTGGTGGCCGGCCCGTTGATATTGATATAGAGGTGATCCACAAAGTATGGGAAAGCGTTGGCTCTAAAATGCGTCTAGCGGTGGACGGTAATCGCGGTTTAACCACTCGAGATGCACTGCGTCTGAGTAGTGAGTGCAAACATATTCCCTTTATTTTCGAACAACCCTGCGACACTCTCGAAGAGATTTCAGCCATCCGCCAACAACTCTTTCACCCAGTTTATATTGATGAAAGTGGCGTTAATATTAATACGGTTATAAGTGCCATTGGATCGGGTATCGCCGATGGTTTTGGCATGAAGGTAACTCGCATTGGTGGCCTGCAACCCATGAGTCTGTTTAACGGTATCTGTGAGGCGCGCAATTTGCCTCACACCTGCGATGATGCCTGGGGTGGCGATATTATTGCTGCAGCCTGTGTTCATATGGGTGCCACCATTAAACCAACGCTTTTTGAAGGAACCTGGTTAGCGCAGCCCTATATTGAAGGGCACTACGACTCCAACAACAGCATCAAGATTAAAGGTGGCCATATTAAACTGCCTGAAGGTCCAGGCTTGGGTGTTGTGCCTGATGAAGGTATCTTTACTAATGAAGTGGCGAGCTATTAAGGCGACTCATTAGGTGCCATGGACAAAAATGCGGCCACTACAGGGTCCCCTAAATTCCGCTTGAAACAACAAAGCCCTAAATCGAAGGGTTGAATTTGAGTATCAGGTAGTAAGTCTACAAGATCTTTCACCGGGCTATTGTCGGCCACTACGATTGGCGACAAACCTATACCAAAGCCTAGGGCAACCATACTCACCAACGCCTCCTGCCCCGACACCTGCGCATAGACATTGGGTCGTCCAGCGTGTTTCTGTCGAAACCACTGTTCAAAGCGTTTTCTGGCAACACCATGCTCGGGCATAATAATAGGAACAATTTCCCAATCAATTGAATCAGACTGAAGGTTTTTTTTAACTGCACAGTTCATGGTGGGTACCACAACGGCTAAGGGCACTGACGCAATAGTTTGAAAATGAATGCTCGTGGGTAAATCATCTGGTCTTGCGGCGATAGCTAAGTCCACGCGCTTGCCTCTAATTTGATCAATACCATCCGCAGCATCACCTGTGTCTAAGTTAATCTCAACCTTTGGGTGCGCCTGTCTAAACTTTTCAAGCAGCGGTGGCAAATAGGCGTAAGACGCCGTCACTGAACAATAAATATTCAAGGATCCTGACAACTGTTGTTGTGCCTCATTTAGCGACAACTTGAGTGATTCATATTGCTCAATTTGATGATCAGAGTAGGCTAATAACTTTTTCCCCTCAGCTGTCAATATCACAGAGCGATTGTCACGTATCAATAGCTGGCTGCCTAAATGCTCCTCAAGCCGCTGAATCGCGCGGCTTAACGTTGAGGGGCTAACATGGCAGGCAGCAGCGGTCTTGCCAAAGTGCAAGGTGTTGGCAAGGTGCTGAAAAAGGGTCAATGATCGGATATCCATAGCCAAATAGTACTGAATACTCATCATTATTGCAAAATATGCAACGTTATATTGAATACATATCGTTTTCAGCAATAACTTTATTTAGATACACTGCGCGCCCGAACCGACATAAAACAGTTGGCATCGAATTTAAAGCTACCCGCACAGCGGTAATTGGAGAACAACAATGGCAAATTATTTTAATACTCTCAGCCTCAGCAATAAGCTGAGTCAACTAGGAAAGTGTCGATTCATGGACCGCAGCGAATTTACCGAGGGTTGCGAATACATTAAGGACTGGAATATTGTCATTATTGGTTGTGGTGCCCAAGGGCTTAACCAAGGGCTTAACATGCGTGACTCCGGTCTAAATATTTCTTACGCCCTGCGCGAGCAAGCCATTACTGAAAAGCGCCAGTCCTTTCAGTGGGCATCTGAAAACGAATTTACCGTTGGCACAGCCGAAGAACTTGTTCCTGCTGCTGACTTAGTGCTCAATTTAACCCCTGACAAGCAACATACTGCCGCGGTAACGGCGGTTATGCCCCTAATGAAGCAGGGTGCGACCCTTGCTTACTCCCACGGCTTTAATATTGTCGAAGAAGGCATGCAGATTCGCGATGACCTCACCGTGATTATGGTTGCCCCCAAGTGCCCTGGCACTGAAGTACGTGAAGAGTACAAGCGTGGCTTCGGCGTACCTACACTCATTGCTGTGCATCCTGAAAATGACCCCCAGAGTAACGGCCACACTATTGCGAAGGCCTACGCCTCAGCCACCGGCGGTGACCGAGCCGGCGTCCTCGAATCCTCTTTTATCGCCGAAGTTAAGTCTGACTTAATGGGCGAGCAAACTATTCTGTGTGGCATGTTGCAAACTGGCGCTATCTTGGGCCACCAACAATTACTCAATTTGGGTGTTGATGCAGCCTATGCGCGTAAGTTAATCCAATACGGCTGGGAAACAGTCACCGAAGGGCTCAAGCACGGCGGCATTACCAATATGATGGACCGTTTGAGCAACCCTGCCAAAATTAAAGCATTCGATATGGCAGAAGAATTAAAAGGTCTCTTGGCGCCACTATTCCAAAAGCATATGGACGACATTATTGAAGGTGAGTTTTCTCGCACTATGATGGTTGATTGGGGCAATGATGATGCCAATCTTTTAAAGTGGCGCGCCCAGACCGCAGAAACTACCTTTGAGCAAGCCGCAGATTGTGACACTCAGATAACCGAGCAAGAGTACTATGACAAAGGCATTTATTTGGTCGCCATGATCAAAGCTGGCGTTGAGCTAGCCTTTGACACCATGGTTGCCTCAGGCATCATTGAAGAGTCTGCCTACTACGAGTCACTGCACGAAACACCATTAATCGCCAACTGTATCGCTCGTAACAAATTGTACGAAATGAATGTGGTGATCTCTGATACTGCTGAATACGGCAACTACCTATTTACCCACGCCGCTGTGCCACTACTGCAAGCACATGCTGATGCATTAACTCTAGAAGACCTAGGCGGCGGTTTAAACGATCCCTCAAATGCCGTAGACAACATTCGTCTAATTGAAGTCAACGATGCCATTCGCGACCACGATGTAGAAATTATTGGCCACGAACTCCGCGGCTATATGACTGACATGAAACGTATTGTAGAATCAACTAACGCGTAATGATTATTGGACGCTATCATGCGGCCAAGGTACACAAAAAAGCCCGGCTACGAATTGCGTAGCCGGGCTTTTCTTGTTAAGTAAATTGCTTTTAGATCAATCCAATTAAGAGTTAATCTCGAACAACCCAGCTGCGCCCATGCCACCACCAATACACATGGTAACAACACCGTACTTAGCTTTGCGGCGGCGACCTTCAATTAGAAGATGGCCAACCATACGTGAGCCAGTCATTCCAAAGGGATGGCCAATAGAGATAGACCCACCGTTAACATTGAGCTTATCCATTGGGATGCCGAGAATATCGCGACTGTAGATAACCTGACAGGCAAACGCTTCGTTAAGCTCCCATAGGTCGATGTCATCCATTGATAAACCAGTTGCCTTGAGTAATTTAGGCACAGCAACAACTGGTCCAATACCCATTTCATCGGGCTCACAACCACCTACTGCAAAGCCACGGAAGGTTCCAAGAATATCTAGACCGCGTCGCTCTGCTTCTGACCTCTCCATTAATACCTGTGCGGATGAGCCGTCAGACAACTGAGAGGCATTACCCGCAGTAATGAAGGCATCTTCACCCATAATTGGGTTAAGACTGGCTAAGCCCTCAATGGTTGTTGAAGGACGATTACAATCATCCTTGTCAGCCACTGCAGCGTGCTCAGTGATCTCGCCAGTTTCTTTGTTTTTAACTTTCATGATGGTATTCATGGGAACGATTTCATCATCAAAGGCACCTGCCTCTTGACCGGCGGCTGTTCGCTGCTGACTGATCAATGAATATTCATCCTGTGCTTCACGTGAGATGCTATAGCGATCAGCAACAATATCTGCTGTCTTGATCATCGGATACCAGAGCCCTGGATACTTGCCATACAGCTCAGGCTCAACAGATTCTTTTACTTCACTGGTACCGGGCAAAGATATACTTTCAACACCACCGGTGACCATTACGTCTACGCCCTCGGCAATAATGCGCCCAGCGCCCATGGCCAAGGTTTGTAACCCTGATGAACAAAAGCGATTAACACTCGTGCCCGATGTAGTAACAGGGCACCCTGCAGCTAATGCTGCGTTGCGAGCTATATTAAAGCCGGTAGTGCCTGACTGGGCAGCATTACCCAGAATTACATCATCAACTTCAGCAGGGTCTATGCCTGCACGTGCTATTGCATGCTCTATAGAATGCGCTGCTAGCTTGATACCATGGGTATTATTAAAGGCACCGCGAGCCGCTTTGGTTAGCGCTGTGCGTGCTGTTGATACGATAACTGCTTCTCTCATTATTTACTCCGTGTTGTCATCTTCAGGTTTAATTGGCATTATATATGCCATAATATAAGTAACTCAAGTTTGGTCGATCTTTAGTCGCTTGATTGATGCTCACTTAATAGCGTCTTAACCAGCGAAATTGCCATGAGCGCCATAACAATAGAAAACGGTAGAGCGCCAATAATCATAACTGAGCGCAATGCGTCCATCCCCCCAGCCGCTAACAAAACACCAATCAGTACCGAGAACAACACACCCCAAATAACCACATGCTTAGCTTGCTTCTGGCTTTGGTTACCGCCTGAGGCCAAGGTGTTAATGATCAAAATTCCTGAGTCTGCTGAGGTGACCAAAAAGGTCAACAGTAAAACCACAATAACCGCTGACAGTGCCACTGCAAGTTCTGGAGAAAGAATCAAGTTGATGGTTTTGAACAGCTGCGCAGAAATATCTGCGTTCACTATAGATCCTTGGGCTACACCAGACAATTCTAGATCGATCGCCGTGGCACCAATAAAGGTGAACCAAACTAGACAAATGAGGGACGGAATAATCATCGCTCCGATGACATATTCTCTGATGGTTCTTCCACGGGATACCCGGGCTAAAAATAGTCCTACAAAGGGTGCGAATGCTATCCACCATGCCCAGTAAAATATCGTCCATGCGCCTTGCCAACTCTGCAAAGCACCTGAGGGCTCGGCGCCATTATCTGTCCATACAGTTGTAGACATAGCTGGTAGCGCAATCAAATAATCCCAAATGGTGTAGACAAAGGTTTGAAGAGCAAAAAAGGTAGCGCCAAACAACACAAAGAATGCGATTAAAAACACTGACAAGCTCATGTTGATATTGGACAGCCACTTAATCCCCCGCTGTAATCCAGACATGGCAGACAGACAAGAGGCACTGACAATAAGTGTTAAACCAACTAATTGGGCTAGTAAAGTTGGCTTACCACCCTCCCCGACAAGCCAGTCGGCACCACTGATATTAAATAAACCTGAGGCAAATTGAGACACTCCATAGCCAATGGTTACGCTCAACCCTACTATGGTTGCCAATATTGCTACGATATCTACCAGATGCCCTGCATTACCAGACATAGCTCGGCCAAATAGGGGCTGAAGAGCGCTGCGAATAGTCAGTGGCAACCCGCGGTTGTAGGACAAATAACCAAGAGATATACCAACCACGCCGTAGCAAGCCCAAGGAGTAAATCCGTAGTGCAGCATGGCCCACTTGTAGGCATTGCGAACATTGTTCTCATCTAACCCATCAGTGAGGCCTTTGATGGTATCTGGGTTGTTAGCGAAGTGAAAAATAGGCTCAGCGGTAGAATAAGTTAGCATACCAATACCAATCCCCGCACCGAACATCATCGACAGCCATGTAAACATCTTGAATTCAGGGGTCTCGTCAGCTTTACCCAGTTTTACATGTGCCGTGCGAGGCCACAGCCCAAGCACTAAACAAACAATGGTGTAAAACGCTGTGACATACACATACCAGCCACCAAAATTTTGCGTAGACCAATTTTGTACTTCTAAAAGCACTTCCCCTGCGGCCGATGGAGATAAACCCACCCACACAATAAGGGCGCCAATGAGTAGTTTTGGCACGACTGCAACGACTCGATTAAAACCTTCGTAGAACCCTGATTGTTGTGTGGTAATAGCGACCGCAGCTTGGTCTTGACTTGGCTCTGATTCTTGCAAAATCTTTACTCCCCATCTTCAAATTTAGGTGATCATGTGTATCTTTATTATTGATTATTTTTCGATTAAGACTCAAAAAAGAGCCTCTACTTACCCTCAGTTGGGATAGTCTAGCAAAACCGAGGGTCTATCCTATTGCAGTACCTTATTTAGAGCAATAAATTATACTAAAAAAGGTGCTTTGAGACTTGACTATAAGCGACTGCGAGTGTAACTTCTCGCCTCCCGATTAAGCGGCCATTCTGGCTCACTTAAAATCGAAGGCTACGTAGCTCAGCTGGTTAGAGCACAGCATTCATAATGCTGGGGTCGGTGGTTCAAGTCCACCCGTAGCCACCATATTTCTCAATGCCTTCAACTATATAAATACCTTCAGCTTTTTTCATTACTCTTCACACTCAAAGTGCCGGTTTTTTGGAACATCTTTTTAAACTAAATGAGTCACAATTATAAAATGTAGAGGTTGTATACTATTTCTAAGGGTCTTAGTGTTACAGTCTTAGGGAAGCATAAACACTTATCGAATAACCCAAAATATAGAGCCTAATTTAAATCATGAGACACCCCAGCTTTAAAAACCTTATGGCACGACTTATTCATTTTTCTGGTATTTTTAGCCTCATCTTTGCCTGCCAGTTAAATGCTTTAGAGTTCGATATTGAAACTATCGCAGTGAGCCCAAAACATAATGTAGATATCATCCCTTTCTCCAACGAATCATCCGCTGAAGCCAAGTTATTAATCATAGAAACACCCGTGATCAATCAACTGGAAAAACAGATGCTGGAGCTCAACAATGAACCTGTTCGTCATATCAAGCTATTTCAGCGCAGAGGCTCAGAGTGGAATCTTATTTTGACGAAGGCTCTTGAAGATTCGATGGATTTAGTAGACACGATCACAACCCCCAAGGGTATCCAACTAGTTGGGTTACAGGAATCTAAACTACTCTATCTCGACGAAAACACTTCATTGTTTAGACCGTTTCTTACTACTTCACCGATGTTCTCTGGTCGTAGCTGGGGCTCTTCCCCCGTTATGGAGATGTTTGCTGATATTAATGGTGATGGATTTGACGATTTTTTAATGCCTAATTTTGATGGTTGGGAAGTAGCGTTGCAAACCAATAATGGTTTTCAAGCGCCCCAGCTGTTGGGGCCACGGCCGAGTATGAGCTATCGAGATACAGCTCGCTATGTTGCTTACCGGGCCGAGGAAGCCTTGCTTGTTGATGAGAATAACGATGGCCTTAATGATGTTGCTTTTTGGCAAGACGGTTATTTTGAAGTACATCGGCAGAACTCATTGGGGGAATTCTCTAGAGTACCTGTTAATTTAGACGTCAATCTTAAGGATATGTTAAGTGGATATGCGCAGATTAGTATTGGTGAAGAAGCTGAAAATAATGAGGGTGAAAATAGGCTTTTAGATGAAATTGTAGACATTAATAATGATGGGGTGAGCGATCTTATTGTTAAGCGCATTAAGGCCGAGGGTATCTTTGGCTGGGAATCTGAGTATGAGGTTTATCTTGGCATGGTCAGTGAACAAAACCTACTGAAGTTTTCAGAAAATCCCTCATCGGTCATCCGTACAGATGGCTTTCAGTTCGATAATGAACGACAGGATATGTCAGGGGATGGCAACCAAGAGTTTGTGATTACCTCTGTGGACATCAGTATAGGCACTGTTATTAAGGCTCTGATTACCCGTTCTGTGTCTGTCGATATCTCAATCTACAAAATGAAAGACAGCAAATTTCCCACTAAACCCAGCGTTACAAAAACAATCTCAGCACGGTTTGATTTTGGTAGCGGTGATCTCTTTGTCCCCGCGGTGCTTGGTGCGGACGTTACTGGAGATGGCCGAAAAGACCTGTTAGTTCAAAAAGGTGATGGAATCCTACTTGTATACCCAGGGGAAGCAGGCAAGGCTATGTTTGCTAAGAGAGCAATCAAACTTTCACTTGCTCTTCCTCAGAGCAGAACGGGCTTTCTGGTTCATGACGTTGATAGTGATGGTCGAGATGAACTGATTTTGAACCACGATGATGAAAATAATGTTATTTCAGTTGTGTCATTCAGAGGCTAAGCTGCAAATATCAGCTTCAGTGGTAAGAAATTTTGCGGTCAATCCAGTATAGTCAGGGCACCCAAGTAAAATCTGAGTACTTAAAATTTTGACTAACGAATCTCTCGCAAAAGAATTTTGGCAGCAAGGCTATCTGTCAATTGATAACTTCTTCGATCAGGCTCTGATGGACCAATACCATGCTCTTATTCTGGATCAGTTTGGTGACAACCCAGATTACCGCCACAACGCTGAATTTTTAGAAAAGTCTAATACCGATGTCATTCCTTGGTTTCCACAATTGGACGGCCTAAATGTATTTGATATGGCGGAACAAGACCCACGACTTAAAGATTTAACATCCGCTATTTTGGGCAGTGGCTGGTCATCGCTTTACAGCATGGTGATGTATAGTAAAAAAGGCTCTCAGGGACAGGCATGGCATCAAGATTGTCCCCCAGAAGATAAGTCACAATTTAATTTAAATCGCTTGGCGTACACAATGGATATTGGTCAGGATGTCGGTGGTGAGACCTTGGTTGTGCCTGGAACCCACAAAGGCGGTGTGATTAGTGTGGGTGATATCAATGAAGACTTGCCTGACCAAGTTGTACTCAGACCTAAAAAAGGCACACTAATTTTAGTGCATGGGCATCTTTGGCACAGGGTTATGCCCGTTCATGGGCCCTACCGCGTATCGACCAACTATCGTTGCTGCCCCAGTAATACCCCTGAAGACATCACTGATACCTGCGTTTATCGGAACATGCGTTATCAGTTTTCTACCAATACTGTTATTGAAGAACGCAGGGCATGATTGACTATCAGAAGAAAACCATAAAGTGGGGGATTATAGGCGCAGGTCGTATTGCACAAACTTTTGCCACAGATATTCAATATGCTGTCCATGCTTCACTTCAAGGAATCGCCTCTCGCCAAGTAGATCCCGCTAAGGTCTTTGCTGAGGAATTTTCTGTTCCTAACTATTATGGCAGTTATGCCGCGATGCTTGCGGATCCAGCTATTGATGCGGTGTACATTGCCACACCCCATAGTCACCACAGAGACCAATCTATTGCAGCGTTGAATGCGGGCAAACATGTACTCTGTGAAAAACCAGCGACCGTAACAGGCGCTGAATTAGAGGATGTGATTACTGTTGCTAAGCAGCAAGGCCGATATTTTATGGAGGGTATGTGGACCTACTTCATGCCCGTGATTCAGAAAACAAAGCGATGGGTTGATGAGGGGCGAATAGGTCAACTGTGCCATGTTAAAGCTGATTTTGGCTTCCCCCTTCCCTATGACCCCAATTTGCGCGAATACAACAATCAGCTTGCCGGAGGTTGCTTGTTAGAAATGGGAATCTACCCTATCGCAATGGCATGGCTTTTTCTACAGAAAGACCCCAGTTCACAGTCAGTTTGGCATCACAGGGTGGGCAATGGTGTTGAAGATGATGTGGTAATACTAAATACCTATGGTTCGAATGCCGCCACTGCTCAATTAGCCACTTCATTTCGTTGTAAGTTAAATAATTACCTCACCTTAATTGGTACTGAAGGCACTATCACTATTGCTGACTACTGGGCAGCTAGAGAGGCTAAGCTTTACAAAGGGCATGAGTGTATTGATCGCATTATTGAAGATCGTGAGCACCAAGGTTTTAATCATCAAATTGAACAGGTAAGCTGTGAGATTCTCGCCGGCCAGTTACGTCCCTCTGTCGTCAGTTGGGAAGACAGTCGAGCATTTCAACGGCACATAGAAAATATAAAAATGTGTTTTTAGTTTGCGCAATAACAATAATTTAGGGTTTATCTAAGGAATAACTGTAATGGAAAACCGCACTCTCTATGCACTTTATTGTGCAACCGTTGTATCGCTCGGCGGTTTTGTCTTTGGTTTTGATGCCTCGGTAATTTCAGGCGTCGTTGGATTTGTGAGTGTCGAGTTTGATCTAACCCCCATTCAGTCGGGGTTTGTGGTTGCTGCACCGACACTCTCTGGAGTCTTCGGTACGATGGTGATCGGTCCTTTAAGTGATGCTTTAGGCCGTAAAAAAGTCTTATTAGTGATTGCCTTTTTATATTTACTTTCGGCCCTTGCTTCAGCATTCGCATCCTCTTACATGATGTTGGTGACCGCTCGCGCCATAGGTGGCCTAGCATTTACTTCTCTGATGATAGCTCCAATGTATATTGCCGAAATTGCCCCGGCGCGACTAAGAGGAAAATTGGTCTCTATTAACCAGCTTAATATTGTTATCGGTTTATCGGCGGCTTACTTTGCCAACTATTATATTTTGGGCGCCAGCGAATCCGACGCTAGCTGGGTAACTGATTGGGGTGTGGATGCTAATACCTGGCGTTGGATGTTGGGTGTTGAGATTATTCCCGCTGTAATTTTCTTTTTAGGTCTTTTCTTAATCCCAGACAGCCCTCGCTGGTTAATCTCTAAGGGGCGAGAAGAAGAAGCTAAAGAAGTCATGGGAAGACTATTACCTAGTGATGCCATTGATACTGAAATTCAATTAATCCGCGATGGTCATGATGTCGAAAGTGAGTCTCTATGGCACCGAATAAAAGGGGTTTTTGGACCAAGAATGCGGCTTGCCCTAGTTGTTGGCATCATCGTGGGCATAGTTCAACAAATCACTGGTATCAATGCTATTTTCTTTTACGCACCAACGATTTTTGAACAGAGCGGCATTGGCACTGATGCTGCCTTTGCACAGGCAGCATTGATCGGGCTTATTAACGTTGTATTTACCTTGGTCGCCATCGCTCTGATTGATCGCTGGGGCCGAAAACCTCTTCTCTTAGTTGGTTTGTTAGGTATTGCCATTAGTATGGCAGTGTGTACTTATGGCTTCTCACAGGCTACCTATGAACTAACACCTGAAGGTTTGCTTGAAATGCAGCTGATCGAGAATATGGATGAGCATTTTGATACTTCCGATCTTGATAATATGCTTGGCGTTGTTTATCAAAGTGATGTTGAGTTTAAAACCGCTCTGTCGAACTCTATTGGCACCAGTGCTGCAAGAGAGTTTGAGAGCCAGTTTATTAAGTTCTCTACGACAATGAATGCGGTGCTTATTCTCTTGGGTATTGTTGGCTTTGTTGCCTCATTTGCTATGTCTTTAGGCCCAGTAATGTGGGCACTCTTTGCGGAGATATTTCCAAATCAATTGCGCGGTGTTGCCATCTCTTTTGTTGGCATGATTAATAGCTTGGTGAGCTTTTGTGTGCAATTGTTCTTTCCCGTTGAACTGAGTGTTTTTGGTGCTGCATTAACCTTCTTTTCATACTGTGTGTTTGCCATTATTGGCCTGGTATTAGTTGCATGGCTGTTACCTGAAACTAAGGGCAAAACATTAGAAGAGTTAGAAGTCTTGTTTGCAAAACGCCGGTGAACTGATGAAGACTAAACGCTAAACGAAGTTCAGAACCATCAGCAAAGTTGCTGGGACTATAAGAGCCCAAAGTAGAAGTGTGTGAATCACTGGCGCTCCTTTAAGATTTAACAATGTTTCTCGGTTAATTCCAGAGCCTATACAAAATAGTGCGACCATTAATAAGGTGCTCGATACAATATTAGCTATGACTAGAATTTGATCGGGGAGCTCTAAAAATGGATTCATAGAGGCTGCCGCAAGGAACAGAATAATGAACATTGGAATATGTATTTTTGCACGGCCTTTGCTTTGAATAATACTAAAGATAAATACAAGAGGTACTAACCATAGAGTGCGCCCCAATTTTACAAAGGTAGCAATCTTAGCAGCCTCCTCTCCAAAGACTGTACTTGTGGCAACAACAGACGAGGTGTCATGCACAGATAGCGCAACCCAAACTCCAAACTGCTCTTGGCTCATCTCTAAGTAAGCCCCTATGGAAGGGAATGTCATTAAGGCGAAGGCGTTAAGTAAAAAAATCAGTGTGAGAGCGGTACCTGTATGCTCGGCCTTGGCGCCAATCACAGGAGAGAGAGTTGCAACGGCAGTACCACCGCATATTGCGGCTCCTGAACTTATTAATTGTGCAGATTTTTTGCCGGTTCTCAGTATCCGTCCAAGTAAAAGGCCAACCCCCATGGTTAAAATGACATAAGCAGCAACCATTAAGCTGTAGTCAGCAGTGATCGCCATAACCTGGCCTGCATTTAATTTTAAGCCCAATAAAACGATGGCTGCCTGAAGACTATAGACACCGAGCTTATCAATGCCAGCGACCAACGGCCCATTAATGATCAACGCAATTGCAGCCCCCAACAAGAATGCGACAGCGGGACTTTTGAAATAAGCCAATAGACAAACTGATAAGAGAATCAATAGGCTTCTTGATGCCGTGCTAATTTCAGTTTGAGAAATGTTTACCATAAATCAATTTCTTACCTAATTAATTTATCCACGTTAGAAAAAAGGCCAATCAGATAACTGACTGGCCTTTTTATTAACTGCTGTTACAACATTGATTACGCTTTAGTATACCGACGTCGTAAAAAGAGCAACAGACTTGCTAAAAGCAATAATATCAATGAGGAGTCTGTTGACTGTCCATCACCTACAGTACAACCACCACCGGACTTCTTCTTGACCGTAATAGCAGTCGATGTAATCGATGCAGAGTCAGTGCCGTTACTAATTGTGGCAGTCACTGTTAATTCACCACCAGAACTCCCAGGTGTCAATGTAGCTGTATAGACACCTTCGCCACTTTCAGTGAAGCCATCAACTGACGCATCGGACAAGCTAGCAGTTGCAGTTACACTCATACCTTCCAGCAAACGGCCGTCTGAATCAACAGCCGTCACAGTGATCTGGCCTGTTTCGGAACCGCCTGCTTTTAACTCAGTAACATCAATACTAATAGTACTGTCGGTACTTGGAGGACCAAAGTACAGAGTGGCAATACCACTTGGATCAGTGACTGTGCCATCTGCTAAACCATCAGCGTCATTAGCACCACCGTCTTCGATAAGTAACTGCAGGCAGTTTGCGCCTACTGTTAAACCATCAGTGTAATCCGCATTACCGGGCTGCGGGCAACTTCCACTAGCCGAAGTTGCAGAGCTCACAGCATTGTTGGCATCAAGCACGAAGTCCTGCCAGCCTACGTTGGCATCAATGAACTTTCTCAGGGATGGATTAGCTGGGACAGCTACACTCAATGGCAGAACAACATTATAAGACGCACCCGCCTGACCGCCTGAGACCTCAAAGTCAGCTAGACCACCCAAATAGCTATAGTCGGCGTCAGCTGTGCCAACATCTTCTTCGTCAACACCTATTTCGTTATCGCCAGCACTAAGTGCTGCATCACCTAATGCGATAGTTGTTCCGAATGAAGTCTCTACAACCTGACCGCTATCACCAATTGGCGCTAGGTAAGACTCTGTTATATTGTCCTGATAATCAGGGATACCGTCATTATCGCTATCACCATAACCTTCATCGGCATCCGAAACTCCGTCTCCATCGCTATCGGTATCACCTAGTACTGGCGCTGTTGCCAGTACTTTAATAGTGGCTGAAGCATCTGTAGCTAGAGCGTCAGCGCCACTATCTGTCACAGTAGCGTCGGCGCTAATCACAGTGTCACCCAATGTACTTGGATCGAAGGTAGCAACCGCGCCATCAATTACCGCACTTGGCAAATCACTAACGGCCGCAGCCCAAGCCAGAGTATGAGTATCAGCTGAATTTAGATCGCTATAGGTTGCCGTAACTGTCACCGTACCACCGTCAGCAGCAACAATTCGGCCAGTATTGCCACCCTGTGTCACGGTCAGCATAAGCTCTGGAGCAACGTTGTCTTCAGTAATCGTTACGGTTCGTTCAGATGCGAAACCGGCCACTGCGTTGGTAATATCCCCCAGAGTAATGACGACATCTTCAGTACCTTCAGCTTCGCTATCTGCCGCCACTGTCATGGTTACCATTCCCATGGTCCCTTCGCTAATCACGATCGACTCCGCAATAGAGAAGTCTTCAGCCGTCGCAGACCCGCTAATAGTTAAAGGAACTGTTACTGGGTATGCAGCAGCAGAACCGCTTAACTGCACACTCACCTCGACACTAGCACCTTCAACAGCAATAGATGAAGGCGTGAGGTTAGCCAAAGGCATGATTTCTAATTGCTGTACCGCAGTAGATGCGTTGCCAGCAGCATCAGACACTGTCCAAGTAATCTGATATGAGCCAGATTCGAATGGTCCAGTCTGACTAGCGGTTGGCGTCAACGCCCCGTCTTTTTGATCAGTGGCGGTGGCTTCACCTAAGCTAACGTCTGTCATTCTACCCTTGGCAGCCATGCTGATATCCTCTGGGATAGTTAGCACAGGCGGTAACTCATCCTGATTTGGGTCTGTGCCATCGAGATACTCATCAAGGTTACTGATGCCATCACCATCCGCATCAGCAGAGGCGTCAGACGCGTCATTCGGATCTAAGCCGTTAGCCGTTTCGTAGAAATCTGGCAGACCATCGCCATCAGTATCTAAAACAATTAATGTAATACTCGCCGACTCAGTCGTTGTATTACCCGCAGCATCAGAAACGGAGAATGTAACCACCGTCTCTCCAACCGCGTATTCATCAGGACCATCGTTGGTGATGACCAACGTCGAATCATCGTCTTTATTATCCGTCGCTACAGCCGCGGCAATAAACTCCGCAATAGCCGAATAGCTTGAGGACAATACACTGTCAGGCATATCAACATTTATGCTGATTGAATCAGGCACTGTAAGTTCTGGTGGAGTTGGGTCAAGACTAATATTAACAACTGTTTGTGCAGTTCCTACGTTACCCGCCTGATCGCTTACTGTGAACGTAACCGTGGTCTCACCAAATGGGTAAAAGTCAGGTCCATCATTATCGATAGAAGTCAACGCACCATCGACGTTATCTGTTGCTGTAACTGAAGCAAAGAAATCAACAATTGCCGTTTCTGTTGCAGCAAGACCAGCTTCGGTGCCTAAGATGACCTGAGTCGCCGGAGCATTAATAACCGGGGCGGTCTGATCTGAAACCGTTACGATAGCGGTGTTGCTACCGACATTGCCCAGAGAGTCAGCCGCGGTGAAGGTCACTGTTGTAGCCGTAATTGGGAATATGTCCGGAGCATCATTAGTCACAGTTACAGGACCATCGGTAGCATCGGTAGCATTAGCACCCAGTAAAAATGCAGAGATCGCTGCATCACTTGCGGATGTTCCATTGGCATCTGTCGCTGCCACACTAATATCAGCAGGGACACTAACAGAAGGACCTGTGGTGTCTTTGTTCACAGACGCAGTTACTGTGCTCGTCTCTAATGAAGTTGAACCCACGGCCGATATCGCAATACTTCCATCAGCAAGAGCACTGGCATCAACAGAGGCTGTCCAAGCACTATTGGCACAATCTACTGCTTCAGAATCTGCAGTCACTGACCCTGCTGTTAAAGTGACGACAACAGAAACTCCAGTTGAATTACAGGTTCCAGAAACATCATAGGCGGCCTGGTTTGCGGTAGTAATAACGGCAGGCGTAGCGACCGTGATTGCCATTGCCTCTGCTCGTGAAAGACTAACAGAATACGTAGTAGTCCCAGTTCCATCTTCAGCAAGCACCGCAATATCTGCCGAATTACTGCCGACAGAGAGGTCGAACGTGTTGTTTGTAACGGCTGTACCATTTGCAGTATAACTATCAATGGTTGCGTAGCTATCAGTCAACACTGGAATAACAGAAGCTGAACTTACTGGGAAAGCAACTGTTGCAGAGTATTCTGTCGTTGCTGAATCAAACGCTGGGGAGAGTGTAATGTCTGTGTCAGTACCATTTAGAATGTAGGATGCTGTCAAGTTCGAGAGCGTAGACACCGTGCCTGGAATTTTATTGATAATTACAGATTCACCGGAAAAATCATAACCCGCAGCTTGAGAGGATAATGAAAAGTTGAGTGTGCTGCCATTAAAGCCGCTTATTGCACTTAATGGGACTGTGTATAGCGTTATAGGCTGAGTGTCGGCATCTGGCCAATTCCCACCAAAAGGATCCGACCAAGCCGAAAGATAGAATTTGTCAGTCGCGGGATCACCATCCAAATCGTCTGTATCAGATTTTAACTGGTTGCCCACCACTCCATCATCAAAAAAGTTCGCAACTTCGCCCATCTCCAAAACTGAACTATTAAAATGCAAGCGGAGGCCAATACCGGTGGTATCTACAACTTCACCATCTGCATCAGTTGCGGTATAAGAAACAGTGAGCTCTGTAGATTGACCCGCGGATAACTCACTAACAGAGAGTGATCCAGTTACTGTTTGCACTTGCGCTGACGCGTAACCGGTCGCAAACATTAAAGCCGTTAAAAGCGCAGCAGGCTTGCTGAACCCATAGTTTCTTAATTTGAACATAATACTAATCTCCGTAGGTACTTATTTTGCTCTTCCCGCTTCTGGAACGGGCACAGATCTCTCTCAAGCTTAACTCATAAGGGAATGAATTTCACGTAAATTTTTGCCCTTTCCCATATTAAGTTTAGACGAGAGAAAATTATTAGTGCGATACGCCTAGCCAAAAAATTCATCTACTCGATTTTTCTAGTGCAATAGGCATTAGCCGTTCCACAAACCGACGATAAGCAAGTTCTGACGGATGCAGTCCATCAGATGCGACTAAACTTGGATCCTCTAACCCTTCTCTGGTTATATCCGTAATATAGACATATGAAAGGTTGTTTTCGTTAGCGTAATCTTCAGCAAAACTGTTATACATATCTATCTCAGCACTTATATTTTGGGGGTTTCTATTTTGACCAAAAGGTGTGTAACCGTAATCAGGAATGGAAACAATTATCAATTTACTCTTATCTCCCTCAACAAAAGAGATCGCAGACGTCACTAGCTCAATGAACTCTGTTTCGTAAATACTAAAAAGTTTACCTTGGAACTGATTATTGACTCCGATTAAAAGAGTCACCAGATCAAAGTCATTTGAGGGGTCTTCAGATACAATTGCATTCTTTAGATTAGTGGTCGTCCAACCGGTTTTAGCTATCACCTGTAAAGTGACCTCGCTCTGCTCTGAGTACTCTGCTCCGAGGCTACTTTTTAATTGTTCAGGAAAACTACAGGTATCACACACGCTTTCACCAATAGTGTAGCTATCACCGAGTGACAAAATATCAATGCTCATAGGATCTTGGTAACTTCTTCTAGCACCTTCTTCTCGAGCAGTTTGAATTTGAGTATCGTTGATGTCGTACCCTTGAGCATGCATCAAGCACTGCTCGCAATCGTGAAGAAGACTCAATACATGACCGAGCTCATGGGCAATAGTTCTGGCGAGCGACCCTCGAACAAAATTTTGTTGAGCTTCGATCAGGAGTGTTTTTTCTGGGATTCCTCCGTCGTTATGCTTATTAGACCAAGATCCAACAATTGAGTGCCACCCAAACGAACTCATCGCGTTACCCTGGGAAGTGTTGCCAATAAAAGGAAAAATATAAATATGGAATAAGTTATCGTCTAACTCTTCATCTGAACTCCGATTATCAGGCTGCATTAAATTGTAGAGTCGTGGCAATCTCTCAGGATCAGATTTACCCTCGCTGTCTCTTTGGGAATCTACAATGTACCGAACATCATCTTGATAGCCATCATAGGTCTGGACTGGCTCCTGAATGATTTTTTCTATAGACCAGTGGATACCAGCCTGTTGCCAGATATCGTTAAGTTCAGGCATTAGAGTCTCAACGATATCACCTTCTGAAACCCAAGATGGCATCGCGTTACCAGACCCATGAATCCACGGATCGTCCTGCATGACATGAAATCTTAAATTCAAATCTATTGCAGATAAAAATCTGGCACTGAGTGATATATCGGCATTCACAGTTAACGCCCTAGGATTTTCGCGGTTACCATCAGACCACTGAGTAAACATAAAACCATCATCAGGGGTTGCCGCCACCTCTAAGATAGTGCCGTTTTGATATTTACCTCCTGATGTATCTACCGAACCTCCATCCTCGGATGTGATGGAAACGGCGTAGGTAGGTGGAGCGACTGGCACTGCATCTGGCTGTTCTCCTCCACCGCCTCCACAGGCGTTAAGCGCAAGAACACAGACCCAAAATACGACTTTCTTCATAAAATGCCGCCATCATAATTATCTATAGTTAGTGAAATATACTGAAAGAAATCTGTAATGGATTTGTAGTAGCATTGGTCTTGGGAAAGACGCCCTAATATTTAAAAACCAGCGCTGATATTTATGGCGTTTTTCGGAATATGTCCTGAGGTTTCACTCCTAAAAAATGGCAACCTCGAGGACCCGGGGCAGCCATTTTCTGTGTCTAAGTGTTAGTCTTTTCTTAAGACTGATCTGCACCCCTCAAAGCATACCAACCAATGTAGATATAGCAGAGCATTGGGACAATGAAACTTAACTGAATGCCAATTGTGTCAGCGGCAACGCCTTGAACTAAAGGAATCAAGGCACCTCCAACAATTCCTTGACAAACTAGTCCAGAGCCCTTGCTAGTCATGGATCCTAATCCCTTAACCGCAAGAGTAAAGATTGTCGGGAACATAATAGAATTGAAGAACCCAACAGCAAGGATGGACCACATGGCTGTATCACCTGTGGTATTCATGCTGACAACAATCATCAAAATGGCTATAACAGCGTTTGCTGCAAGATACCTGGTAGAAGCAATATAATTCATTAGAAAGGCACCAACTAAACGACCGACCATAGCCGCTCCCCAATAGTAGCCAACCATCTCTCCTGCCTCCGCAATCTCCATCCCCGCTATAGAACTTTCTGCAAAATAATTAACTAGGAAACTTCCGATGGACACTTCGCCGCCCACATACATGAAAATAGCCAGTGCACCAAGTACAAGGGATCGATGATTCCAGACACTATCCCCTGCAACATCTTCGCTTGTTTCCACGTGAGCTAACTTGGGTAATTTAATCCCTCTGAATAAAAGTGCTGCCACAACAAGAACAGCAGCGATCATCAAGTAAGGCATCTGCACCGCTAAAGCATCTGCAGCCACAACACCTAAAATCAGCATTGAACCAACGACAGGACCGACGGTAGTGCCTAGCGAATTTGCGGCCTGGGCCAAATTCAGCCGACTCGCCGCCGTCTTTTCTGGGCCTAAGGCGGCAACATAGGGATTAGCTGCTACCTGCAGGATTGTTATCCCACTGGCTAATACAAAAAATGCGAAAAGAAATAATGAGTAGGCATGAAGGTCTGCGGATGGATAGAACAATAGACAGCCCGTTGCAGTTGTTAGCAACCCAATCACGATTCCCATTTGAAATCCAACCTTATCGATGAGTCTTCCCGCAAATGGAGATACGATAAAATAAGCGCCGAAGAAGCAAAATTGTACCAACATAGCTTGGGTATAATTAAGATCAAATGACTCTTTTAAAAAAGGAATCAGAATATCGTTAAGGACCGTGATAAAACCCCAGAAAAAGAACAAGCAAGTCATCGCAACAAAAGCAAAAGTTTGTGTTTCTTGTGGCTGGCCGCCAGTTGCTAATCCTGCAGAGTTATCTGTATTTGAGCTCGACATCATTACCCCCTCGAGTACGCGTTCTATTAAAAATACTATAATCGAACGAGGATATGCTGACGCAATCCTCTGCGCAACAAATATACTCAGATTGAAATCCATTTGGCCGCAACATTGCGTTACTTGGTCGACTTTAGGCCGAAAAAAGGTGTATTTGTCTATTCAAATTGCTGAAATTTTTACTTGACGAATTGACAGCGCTATTTGTTATCAACTCCAATAAATAACATCAGTGTTGTGTTGACATTACACATGAGACACCTTAGCTTGTGGTCAAAATATGTCGAGGCTTTGGCTCCAAAAAAGCCTAAAAACACAAATCGACATAAATTCAATTTAAAAAGGAGTTTTAAGATGGCATCTCAAGCATTAGTAGTTATTTATGGTATCTGGTCACTCTACATAACAATGCGAAGTTAAGGATTGAATCCAAAACACGTGTCTACTGCGTCTAAACCTTGCAGATGCTCGAATACAAACATGGGAGAAGCAGTTTTATCATGAAGAAAAAACTCATTATAGCTGGAGTCATTGCAGCCTTAGTCGCACTAGCCTACTTTAAGCAGAGTGGAAATAGTGACGCAATATCCGTCAACATTGCAGCAGCAAAAATTGAGGAGATAAAGACGTCAATTCTTGCCTCTGGCACATTAATCTACAAAGATCAGGTGCAACTGCGATCCGAGGTGATAGGTCAAGTCAGTGAACTCTTTATTGAGGAAGGGGATAATGTCAGCCAGGACCAAGTATTGATGCGACTCGATCAGCGGAGTTTTAACGCTGACGTGGAGCAACAACAAGCCTTCGTAAGAATGCAGACTATCGCTATAGAACGTCAAAAAAAGCAACTGGATAACACCAAAGCGAAATGGCTTCGCAATAAAAATCTCTACGAACGAAAAATGATTGGACAAGATGCATTTGAGCTCATAGATAACCAACATGACTTGGCTAAAATTGATCTACGATCTCGCCAAGAAGCTTTAACTCAAGCGCAAGCAACATTAGACAAAGCCCTCGAGAGGCTTGAAAAAACTGTGTTTCGTTCGCCAATTGATGGAATTGCAACTTCCGTGGATATTAAAATTGGAGAAACTGCAATTAGCGGCACAACAAACATTGCTGGCTCTAACTTAATCACGATTGCTGACCCAGCATCTATATTAG
>Ga0206129_10001848_pt1 | contig 27650 bp, 27 predicted proteins | sample Helgoland_Spring_8_FD_148616 | JGI IMG/M metagenome (GOLD analysis project Ga0206129, IMG submission 148616) | Pelagic subsurface seawater microbial communities from Kabeltonne, Helgoland, North Sea - Helgoland_Spring_Bloom_20160502_2 | ecosystem: Environmental > Aquatic > Marine > Epipelagic ...
TGTCCTGCCATTCCAGAACCAGCTACTTTTCCAGCCGTGCTGCTGCTCTTCCGGCTGCTCGGTGATCCCCTCCCACCCGGCAACAAGCCCCCTCACCTTCTCCATGTCCCAGCCCTCATTGAGTGTGTTCGTGAAGCCCTCGATCATGCCACCAGAGGAAACATCGAAAATCATCGTGCCCACCCCGGTGATGTAGAAATCAGGCTCGGGCAGGCCGGAAATCCTGATCATGCGCTGCGCATCGCCATGCAGCCGACCGGTGCTGTAGACAAGGACAGGACGCTCCGCCCCACCTGCCCGCCACGTTTCCGTAAAATCCGCCGTGGCAGCCGGCTTGCCCAACAAGGTTCCGTCCAAATCCGTGCAAAATAGCCGGATCTTCTTTATTTTTGACATCAAATGGAGGCTAACACCCCCCGAACCGCCCCTCAAGGGAATCCCCCGGCAGACTTTACCCAGGCACCGGGATTACTCGTTCGTCCCGGTCTTATCGATAGCCGGTTTCACTAGCTGTGGCTTTTTCTCTTCCGGTTTCTTTTCAGCCGGTGGCGCGAGAAGGTCGGTCCATCTGTGGAATTCGTAGCCGTTTCCAAATCCACCGATTTCCTGCATCAACTCGTAGCAGCGCTGCCTCCACTTCTCGTAGTCCGGAGGGCCAGCCTTTTTCTCACGGCTGCCTGGGAAAACAATGTAACTGACACTTAGGTCGGAGACCGGCCTGCTATAGACGGTCGCTTTCGGATTGAGCTCCTTCGCCAACCTCAGCGAGGCCTCACCAACTTTAAAGGTCGGCCCACCGTCACCGACGATGCACGGGTAGATTTTCCGGTTGTGCACCACAACGGCATAGTCGCCGACTTTCGGGGCGAAGGGATCCTTGCGATCCTTTAATAGATCGACCGAAATCACAATAAACGGGTCGTAGGCAGCAATCAGATAACTCCTCGCTTTCAAGTCGGCGATTCCACGCTTCAGCATGGCAAGCCTGTTCTTTACCCACTTTTTGCGCTCGGGGTCGGTAGCTGGATCAGCCAACTCCTTGGATCCGATCTCGATGCGTTTCTCCCAACCCGCAATCATCGGATTCGGCGTCTTCGTGCGTTTTTTCCAGCCGTAGCTGGTAAAGGGCTGATAAAAGTTGGAGTTCACAATGGACTCCGGCATTTGTGCCATCCGGTCGCCATCGGATCCATCCGAGACCACATCCATGTCTCCCTGCATGAAAAACACTTTCCGTCCTTTCTCGGACTGGAGGTGCAGAATCGTATTACAGTCGTAGATATTGTGCTTTGTGAGCAACGCATTCAGCGAATTTGCGTCCCTGCGCACACGATCCGACTTATTTTTATACAGGGTGTTGTACCAAGGGGAAATGAATCCTTTCGGCATGAGGCCTGCAAACCCCGGAAGAATCTTGGTAAGCTCCGGCGTTCCCTTTTCGATTTCCGAGACCCTGGTCGCGGGCTTCGGCAACCGCAACTTGAGCTGATAACTCGCCGTGTAGCTGTCGTCGAGCAGCCTCTCAGCCAATGCCGTTTCGCCTTCGCCGAAGAGAACCTCGCTGCGGAACGGGATGCCGCTGCCCAATTTCCTCACGTCCGTTACAATTCCCATCGGCAACTTGGGTGCGGGCTTCGGTGGGGCCTCTTCGTTGCTTGCCTCCTCTTTTTTCCTGAGCGCGGCGAGTTCGTTCTTCATTTTCTCGTCATACTCCGCACGCAGCCTTTGCTCCACCTGCAGAGCAATTGCTTCCTCGTCCGGGCCGGCTTGCGGCTTCTCACCTGCGTCCATGATTTCCTTGAGATGACGGCTGATTTTCCCGGGGATGGGTGTAAAAAGCAGACCCATCAGACCCACCGTGATGACCACAAAACCAATACCAAACCACGGTATCCCAACCGCTTTTTTCCCTCGGCGCACATTCTTCTCTTCCATGGGCGGAAGCCTACACAGGCTCCCCGCCGCGAATCAACCCAACTTATCCCCTCCCGGCTTGCCAGCGAGGCGGGTTTTCAGCAGCCTTGCCGCGTGTCCCAGTCCGCCGAAAAAGCCTTTGAACTGATCAAGTCCGCCCACGGCCGGAACAGGCTCGCTCATGCATTCCTAATCACTGGGGCGGAAGGCTGCGGCAAAGGGGAGCTCGCTTCCCGTATCATTTCCCTGGTGAACACTCCAGAAGGCTCCGGGGGCATCGATCTTTTTGGCGAGTCGGTGGAAGAAAAGGTGCTGCCACTCGACGAGCAAGAAAGCGGTTGGGTGCGAATCATTCACCCCCGCTCGAAAAGCCGCCGTATCTCAGTCGCAGAAATCCGCGACCTCGAGCACACCCTTCACCTCGCCGCGCCGAAGGGGGAGACCAAGGTCGGAGTGATCGTGGACGCGGATCGGATGAATGAGCAGGCGGAGAACGCCTTCCTGAAGACACTCGAGGAACCGCCAGACGGCACACTCCTGATGTTACTCTCCGCCAGGCCACAGCGCCTCCTCCCGACCATCCTTTCCCGCTGCATCCAGATAAAACTCACCGGCGGGCGCCCACTCGGCGACGACGGCGGAGACGAACTCGTCGCTGCACTCAACAGGGTTGCAGAACGTGGCTTCGGAAATCCTGTCGCGGCGCTCCACATGAAGGCGGTGTTCACCGATTTCCTCGCCACAAGGAAAGCCGAAGCCGAGGCGGCGGCAAAGGCGGCCGCCAAGGAAGAGTCAGCAACATACCGGGACGGCACCGACGGTACCTGGCTCAAGGAAAGGGAGGACTTTCACAAGGCTGCGGCGGAGGCCGACTACCTCGATGCTCGTAACCGCTATCTCGATGTGCTCATCGCTTGGCTCGCCGATCTGATACGAATCAAAACCGGAGCCGACGGCCTGGATTTTCCGGAATCCGCCCCGCAGCTCGGCAAAATCGCCGAAGGGGAAAGCGTTTTTCAAATCGGGAAAAGGCTGGAGGCGCTGGATCGACTGCGGCAAACGCTCGATACGAACGCCTCGGAGCCGCTGGCACTTGAGGTCGGCTTCCTGCGGGCTTTCGCCTAGTGGGTCTGTCAGATTTCATCTGACAGACCCACTAGAAGTCGCTTTCGCCGTGTTGGATCACTTCGTCGACAAGACTTACGGTCTCGAGCAGCTGTTCCAGCCCTTCGAGCAAAACCTCAAGCCCGAGCTGCCACTTCGATGACTGGAAGGCGGGGCCGGACATTTCCAGCAGATGGTCGAGCGCCTCCTGCTTGAGCAGCGGCTCCAGGCCATAGCCCGGAACGAGGGCCGACTCCTGCCGATAGGGATCGATCAGGATTAGCAATGCATGGTTGTCCTTTCCACGCTTCCCCTCGCCGGCAAAAGCACCCGCATTGAAGAGCCAGAAAGCGTGCATCGAAAAGGGGTATTCCGCAGGGAAACGGTGCATCACAAGCTGGACGACGAGCTGCGGGTATCGCCGCTGCAAACGCTGGATACCCTTGCTGATCTTTCCTGCCACCCCTCCCCTGAGAAGCCCCGTAGTATCCGCAACGGTGGTACTCAGCCGAGGGAGCGCCCCCACGAGCTTACTGGTTCGCGGAAAAGTCAGCATCCACGACGGGCACTCCGGAGCGTCGATCAGGAGCGTCGATCAGGAGCAGTGTCTGGCAGTATGGGCAGCGCGTCATTTGCGGAAGATAGGCAGAATTTCGGGATCTGATCGAAGAGAAAAGAAGTTCGCCGAACTCTTACAGGCTTGACCGCAAGGCGCTCTGCAAGCTCCCTCCTCTGAGAGTGAATTTCTTCATAACGGGAACAGATACGGGCGTCGGGAAGACCTATGTCACTAGCTTGATGATCGCGATGCTGCGCTCAGAAGGAAAGGTCGCAGCTGGCTTCAAGCCGATCTCCTGCGGCGACCGGGAGGATGCTCAAATCCTAGCGTCCGCATCGGGCGACCTGGCCGTGGACGCGGTCAACCCCCTCCATTTCAACTCCGCCCTCGCCCCTCACGCGGCTGCGCTGCTTGAAAACAAGCGCATCGAACCGGCAGAACTTGTCGCCTCATACCAAGCATTTTCAGGGAAATTCAATACCGTTCTCGTCGAGGGTGCGGGCGGCTGGGAGGTTCCCATCACGGAAAGCTATTTCATCTCCGACCTGGCGAAGGATCTCGGGCTGCCGGTGATACTGATCGCCGCCAATCGCCTCGGTGCCCTCAACCACATCCTCCTCACCCTCTCCGCCATCAAGGCCAAAGGTCTCACCTGCGCGGGTATCGTTCTCAACCAACTCGAGGACGAGATGGACACGCCGATGATCACCAACAAGGGCATCCTGGAATCGCTCACCGATGTGCCGCTTCTCGACCACATCATCCACGGCCAGGACTTCCTCTCCCCAGAATTCATGGATGTCCTCACTGCCTAGCCTGACAGCACACCTTCTTCTTTTCCTTGAGAGTTGAATTTTAAAATTTGAATTTTATGTCCGCAAAAAACTTCCACGTCCGCCAAGCCGCCGTCTCCGCTCTCCGCGCCTGGGCGAAAGGCCACGACTACGCCGAAAGCCTCGTCGAGCGCCATGCCCAGCGGCGGATGCTTTCACCTTCGGATCGCGGACTGCTTCAGGCAATCCTGTTCGGTGTCCTCCGCCACCGCCGCATACTCGATCACTGGATAACAAAACTCCGGCAGGGAAAACTCGATGCCGAGACCCGCGATGTCCTCCGCGTCGGTCTCTGCCAGATCCTCATTCTCAACATCCCCGATCACGCCGCCGTCAACGAAACCGTCGAGGCGGGCAAAGCCCCTGTCCGACCGCTGATCAATGCCGTCCTCCGCAAGGCCATCACAACCCGCAAACAACTGATGGAGGAAGTCGATGACATGCCTCCCGCACTCCTCCATTCGCACCCAGATTGGCTCTACAACCGCTGGCGCAAATCCTTCGGCATTGAAAAGACCATCGCCATCATAGAATGGAACAACAAGCCGGCGGAAACCTTCTTCCGTCTCAATCCCCTCTCACCCACCGATGCCGAAATCCCCGGAGAGACGCTCGGGCACGCACCGGACTATTTCCGGCTCGAAGGGAAACTCCCAACCCAACTCCTCGCAGGCGGCAACATCTACATCCAAGATCCAGCAACCCGTCACTGCATCGATCTCCTCGCACCCCAACCCGGTGAAAAAATCCTCGATGCCTGCGCCGCTCCCGGCGGAAAGGCTTTCCTCATCGCCGCGGCGCTCGGCGGGGGCAACGGCCTCACCTGCACCGATTCCAACGAAAAGCGCCTCCCGCGGCTTGAGCAAAACCTCTCCCGCCTCCGCATCGAGACCGATGAGATTTCCGTCCACGACTGGCGCAAGCCCGCCCCGGAACGGTTTCATGAAGCCTTCGACGCAATCCTGCTCGACGTTCCTTGCTCGAACACCGGCGTCATCCGCCGACGGGTCGACGTCCGCTGGAGACTCCAAGCCTCCGACATCCAGGATCTTACAAAAATCCAGACAGAGATTCTCCAAAATGCCCTGCCCTGCCTGAAACCTGGTGGCCGCATCGTTTATTCCACCTGCTCGGTCGAAGATTCTGAAAACGCCGGCTTGATTACCGCTTTTGCCAAGGACAACGGACTTAAAGTCGGAAAAACCATCCAGATCAAGCCGAACGAACACGGCACCGACGGAGCCTTCGCAGCGGTTCTGAAACGCTGACTTTAGTCGCCGAGTGGGAAGAATCCACTTGCACATTCCCCCAATCCGAATCTACCCCATCCCCGCCCGCACCCGGCGGGCACAACCATATACTCCACAAACACCATGCCAGTCCTAGTCGGTAAACCAGCCCCGAAATTCTCCGCAAAAGCCGTCAAAGGCGAAACCATCATCGAAAATTTCTCCCTCGACCAATATCTCGGGAAAAAATACGTCGTTTTCTTCTTCTACCCGAAGGATTTCACCTTCGTCTGCCCCACCGAACTCCACCGCTTCCAGGAAGAGCTCGCCGAGTTCGAGAGCCGCAACGTCGCCGTCGTCGGCTGCTCCACGGATTCCGAATTCTCCCACTGGGCATGGCTCCAGACCCCACGGAACAAGGGTGGTATCCAAGGCGTCACCTACCCGCTCGTCGCAGACATCAACAAGACGATCTCCGAAGCCTACGATGTCCTCGCCGGCGATGTGGATTACAATGAGACGGGCGAAACCGTCGTCACCGGCGAACTCGTCGCCTACCGCGGCCTCTTTCTCATCGATAAAAAAGGCATCGTCCGCCACCAGGTCGTCAACGACATGCCGCTCGGACGCTCCATCCGCGAGTGCCTCCGCACCGTCGATGCCCTCCAGCACTTCGAAGCTCACGGCGAAGTCTGTCCGATGGATTGGGAAAAAGGTTCCGATGCCATGACCCCGGACCAAGCCGGCGTCAGCGGATACCTCTCCAAATAACGTCCCCCGAAAAGGGTTTTTCCCAAGCGGACCCCGTAGCAATGCGGAGTCCGCTTTTCTGTGCCCATTTCCCCCTAGCCATCCCGCCCGCCTGCACCCATCATACCCCCATGAAATCCTTCTTCCTTCTCCTCATCACGCTCATCGTCCTGATCGCTGTCGTCGGTGGCGGAGGCGCGCTTTTCTATCTCTCGAAAACCTCGGAGATCACGCGCATGGAGAAAACCCCTCCCGCATCCTCCCCGGCGAACCCAAGACGCTAAGCTTTCCTACATCAGGCGCCCGTAGACGGACTTCATCGAAGCCCGCCATTTCTCTAGGAAAATAAGATCCCGCATCACTTTCCCCGGATCTGCCTCGCCCTCCTCGATCTCGGGAAACGCCGAAATCCTTTCCCCTATCTCAGCCCCGATCTCCGCGAGCAGCGATTTCACCCGCTCCCGCTCCCCCATCAGCTTCACCTCGGCCATCGCCTTCGCCAGCGACGACTGTGCCCCGGCACCGAGCTTGATCGTAGCCTCGGCGGCATTTCCAATCTCGGCCACCTTCTGAAATAGATCCATCAGACCCGCACCGATCTGCCCCCTCGCATCCGCCTCCACAGATACTGCACCCATCCACTCTTTCAGCCTCCGCGCCGGGCTCAGCAAAATCTCCTGAGCCAGCTGGAGTTCCGAGAATTCCTTTTCATCGCCTCCCGAATCTGGATGCAAAACACCTGCCTTTTTCCGGAAAGAATCCCTGATCTCTTCCTCAGAAATAACGAGTCTTACGTCCAAGCCCAGCCTGCCGAACGCATTCATCACGCCGCAAAACTCTCGCCGCAGGAGCAGGTAACAACCGCGTTCGGGTTGCTCACCTTGAAGCCGCCTTGCTGCAGGTCATCCGAGTAGTCGAGCTCGCTGCCGCTTACGAAAAGCGCGCTCTTCGGATCGATCACCACGTTCACCCCGTTACTAGGCACCAAAATGTCCCGGTCGCGTGGCCCGTCCACCAAATCCATCTTGTATTGCAGCCCGGAGCAGCCGCCACCGATCACCGCGATGCGAAGCGCACCGTCGGAACGTCCCTGTTTCTCCAACAGCCCACAGAGATGCCCGGACGCATTGTCCAGCACCTTCACCAGTTTCTCGTTCCCGACCTTGTAATTCACCTCGCTCAACACCGACAAGCTGCGACCGCATCACGTTCCAGTCAAACCTCAATGGGAGTGTGATTTTTATCGATGTATTAGCCTGACGCAGCCCAAGCCCATTCAATCATGGCAGGACTGATCCGGCTCGGTCGGTCCTGATCAAAAACGCAAGCGCCGTATCTCCGGAAAGGGAGTCAACCCACGGCAATTCACTGCATTCCCCTCGGGATCTCACTTTCGTGTGAGAAACACCGATAAAAATCACACACCCTCAATGGAGAGACTAACACCAGCCTGCCTCCCATCCATCACTAGTCTTCCTTGTAGTTTGAAGATTGAAATTTAGAGTTTCATCACCCCATGCCCCAGCTTGACCTATTTTCATCCGCGCCCGAATCGCGAGTAGCCGAGCTCAGGCAACTTCTCGATCACCACAATAACCTCTACTACACCAAGGCGGAGCCGGAGATCAGCGACGCCGAATACGACAAGCTCTACCGCGAACTTGAGGATCTCGAGAAATCCCACCCCGAACTCGCCGAGCCGAACTCCCCCACCCAACGCGTCGGCTCCGTCCCGAACACCGCCTTCACCCAGGTCACCCACCCAGTGCCGATGCTCAGCATCGACGATGTGTTTGAACTGAAGGACGCGGAGGTTCCCGAAGCCGAACTCATCACATTCTACAAACGCCTCCAGAAAAACCTCGGACGCAAGGAAATCGCCGTAACGATGGAGCCGAAAATCGACGGCGTCGCCGTCTCCCTTTTCTACGAAAACGGTTCCTTGAAATACGCCGCCACCCGCGGCGACGGCACCACCGGCGACGATGTCACCCAAAACGTCCGCACCATCCGAAACATTCCCCTCACACTCAAGGAGGGGCTACATCTTGCTGCCCAGCAACCCGAGTCACCCATCCCGGCCATACTCGAAGTCCGCGGCGAAATCTTCATGCCAAATTCCGCCTTCGCCACCCTCAACCAATCTCGCGACGAACAAGGACTCCCCACCTTCGCCAACCCGCGCAACGCCACCGCAGGAACCCTCAAGCAACTCGACTCCCGGGTCGTCGCCACCCGCCCGCTCGCCTTCCTCGCTCACGGCCTCGGCGCTTATGAAGGCGAACCTCTCGATTCGGAAACCGATTTTCACGACCTGCTCGACGAGCTCTCCATCCCCCGCAACCAACCGGTCCGAATCGCGAAAAACCTCGATCAACTTCTCGAAGGCATCGAATTCTTCAGCAACCACCGCCACGACATCGACCACGCTACCGACGGAGTCGTCATCAAAGTCATCGACCGCGCCGAACGCGAAACCCTCGGCTCCACCTCCCGCGCTCCCCGCTGGGCAGCCGCTTACAAATTCCTCCCCGAACAACAGGAAACAACCCTCAACGCAGTTTCCATCCAAGTCGGTCGCACCGGTGTCCTCACCCCAGTAGCAGAGCTTACACCCGTCCTCATCTCCGGCTCCACGGTCTCCCGCGCCACGCTTCACAACCAAAGTTACATCGACGAAAAAGGTATCCGAGTGGGCGATTTGGTCGTGATTGAAAAAGCAGGTGAGATCATTCCTCAACTTGTGATAGTGACAGCCCAGTTGATTGAATCCAAGCCCTTCTCGCTCTTCGATTGTGTCGGAGGAAAATGTCCTGTTTGCGAAGGCCCTATCGAAGAGAGAATCAATCTTTCGGGTCCAAAATCAAATCAACGCGCAATAAGAACCCACTACTGCATAAATTTTGAGTGTCCAGCGCAGCTAACTAACAAACTAACTCATTTTGCTTCAAGAAAGGCTTTAGACTTGGAAGGGCTTGATGAAGCGGTGGCTAGAAAACTCGTAGAAACTGGTGTGGTGAGTCGCCCACTAGATCTTTTCAATCTATCCCAAAACGCACTTTCCAACCTAGAGTTAGATCCAGCTACACTCAGTTCAGGAAATACGAGCAAAGGAAGACGCTTCGGAGATGAGCGCGCAAAAAAACTTCTTAATTCACTTCAAAACGCAAAAGAAAATAAGCCTCTCTCCAAGTGGATCTTTGGTCTAGGAATCCCACAGATCGGTGAGCGAACTGCTCGCGAGGTCTCCAGACTTTTTGAAACAATGGAGAGTCTCGCGGATTCAAAGTTACTCGCTGATATCGCCGAACTTGGCCACTCAACAAACTGGAAAACGGAGCATCCCATAAAATCCAGATTTGAAGTTATTAGCGAGGAAGAGAGCGCATTTAGGAAAAAACGCTTTGAAGAATTAAAGCCTCTGATTGAAGAACTGAAAATAAAACTCTTCGAATACCAAGTATCACCTGAACTTGGTGGAGTCGCAGCTAAGAATTTGCTGAATTTTTTCTCTTCAACCGCTGGTGACGATTTTCTGAAACATCTCTCAGACTTGGGAATCTCCCCCAAATCCGACAATTTTAATTCGAAGCCAGCATCCCAGCTCGACGATTCGAAGGCACTAACTGGAAAGCTATTTGTTATTACCGGAACTCTCTCTCAAAGCAGAGATCATTTCGCCAGTTTGATCGAGGCCAATGGAGGAAAAGTCGGATCCTCAGTCTCGTCAAAAACCGGCTATCTCCTCGCTGGCGAAAACGCTGGGTCTAAAAAAACCAAAGCGGAAGCTTTAGCTGTAAGGATTCTGACTGAAGAAGAGTTTCTGAACCTCCTGTAATTATGAGACGCTACATCTTAAAAGATACATCGCTGACCATTGAGAAAACTGATTGGTCAAAGCAGCGGTATTCCGAAAGAAAAGCTTTCGACGTCCTAACTGGTCTAGCTCTAGGAATACTATCCGATGGCGAACTTACCCAGCCGGAAGCACTTTTTTTGGCCAAGTGGGTCGAAGCAAATTCTCAGAATCTTCCTGAGCATTTCATTCGAAAGCTGCTTCCTGTCATTCGGTTGGCCGGTAGAGGCAATAAACTCTCCGAAAGCGAACTTAAAGAAATCGCAACCATACTAGAAGAAATCGCTTTTTCTGGAAGTAGTCAGGCTCCGGCAAACGCGCCTCCAACAATCGGAACGCCATGTGCACTAATTTTCGATGAAATTGTTCCCTCCGATCTGACCTTTGACGGTGTTGAATTCGTGTTCACAGGAAATTTTCTATGTGGAAGCAAAAAGGATCTGATGGAGCGCACTAGTGAGCTTGGAGCTTCCGCAAAGTCAGCCAATCCTACGAGACAAACAGACTATGTGGTGGTTGGCTCAAAAGGTTCCGAACAATGGGCATACTCCGGTTTAGGACGAAAGGTGGAACATGCACTCAAACTCAAGAGCGAATCATGTAAACTCAGGATCATTCGCGAGGAAATTTTTATCCAAGCTCTCGATAGCATCGACTCTTCTTCCACTGATCACTGATCACTCGGCACTTTCCACTTCTTTAATGAAACCAATCACCCTAAAAATCGAATACGACACCCCGCAGTTCCTCCAGGGCTTGTTCGCGAACGACCGCCGCAACCTCTCCTATCTCGAAGTGTCGCTGGAGGTGAAGACCGTGACTCGTGATGGCTGGATCAGTTTCACCGGCCCCGAGCCAGCAACGCTTCTAGCCAGGAAAACCTTCGAAGACCTGGAATCCACGCAACGCAACGGCCTCCACATCTCGGATCGCGATTTCCGACTCGCCGTGGACATCGCGAAACAATCCGGCGACACCCCGCTGAACTCGCTATCCACGGTCAGGCTTGTCGGCTCCCGCAACCGCAAGACTGTCTCCCCGCGCACGCCCAACCAGCTCGCCTACGTAAAAGCGATCCAGGAAAACGACGTCACCTTCGGCCTCGGCCCCGCCGGCACCGGCAAGACCTACCTCGCCATGGCCGTCGGCCTGCACTTGCTGAAAAAGCGCGCCATCCACCGCATCATACTCACCCGCCCCGCCGTCGAGGCTGGAGAAGCCCTCGGCTTCCTCCCCGGCGACCTCAAGGAAAAGGTCGCGCCATACCTCCGCCCGCTCTACGACGCAATCCATGACATGCTCGATCCCGAGGAAGCCCAGCGCTACCTCGACGAAGAGATCATCGAGATCGCCCCCCTCGCCTTCATGCGCGGGCGCACCCTTTCGCGATCCTTCGTTATCCTCGACGAAGCCCAGAACACCACCCGCGAGCAGATGTTCATGACACTCACCCGCCTCGGTGAGGATTCGAAGATCGTCATCACCGGGGACTCCTCCCAAATCGATCTCAAACCCGGTGTTCGCTCCGGACTGTATGAGGCAGAACATGCCCTTGCTGACATTGAAGACATCTCTTTCAACCGCTTCTCCCCTGCCGATATCGTCCGCCACCCCATCGTCGAACACATCGTCAATGCCTACGAAAAATTCCGCGAATAGCGGAAGGGAGGGGCGAACGCTGGTTCGCCCCTCCCTTCCAATGCCATAGAGTGGCAATCCAGCGTTCGCCACTCCATCACCCCAGAACCCGCCTCACCAACTCCGATTCGTATAGGCTATACTCGCCTTCCGGTAGTTTCGCCTTCACAGGATTCCGCCTGATATACCGCGCCACCCTCGCGAAATGATCCCAATCCCGTATCATCCGATCAAAGTAATCTTTCTGCCACAGGGTTCCCTCCTACCCTAACTCCGCGTTGATCCTGCTGGCCGTATAGTTCTTCCACGTCGCCATTACCTTTTCCAGTTTCATCCCTTCCTTCAGGGAAAACAGAACATGCACATGGTTGGGCATAACCACCCGGCAGTGGAGTTCGTATCTCACTCCATCGAACGTTCCAAATGATTCCTCCAAAATCCTGATCGAACCGAGTCGTTACAGAACACAGCTCCCGTATCCACAATCCATCAAACGGTCCAATTCATACGTAAACTTCCGGTGGTATTCTGATTCGGTTTCTTCGTCCCACGGCTGGGGATATTTCGCCAACCAAGTCGCCTTTTCCTCTCGCCATTTCTCCATCATCCCCGCCGGGATCGAATCGTCGAGCCGGTAGGTCACGAAAAAGCCCGCACCGTCCTGCTGCCAGTGCGGGAGACGGTTCCGCGTTTTGCGAGTCTCCTTGAATTCGTTGTAGAATTGCACCGGAAGACTGTGGAGTGGCGAACGCTGGTTCGCCACACAAAACCTAGAATCAAGCTCACAATGCGAGGAGTGGCGAACCAGCGTTCGCCACTCCTCCACCCTTTACACCCGCACGGGTATCGTGCAGATTCTTCCTGCTCCCCACCCGCATCTCCCCCCCACATGTTCCGTCAGTCACGTCCCCCCGACCCTTACCAAGACCTCGTTTCCCGCGCCAAGGATGGCGATACGCGGGCTTTCGATGCCTTGATCTTGAAGTATGGTGATAAACTCTTCGGGCTCGTCTATTCGATGACGAGCCACAAGGAGGACACCCACGATCTTCTCCAGGAGATTTTCGCCAAAGCCTACCAATCTCTCCCCAAATTCCAGGGAAAATCGACCTTCTACACCTGGATCTATCAGATCGCGACGAACCGCACGCTGAACTTCCTGAAGAAGCGCAAGAACCGTGCAACAAGCAGCATCAACGAGATGGAAGAGGCCATCCATCAAAACCCCGCACTGATCGATACCACCAACGATGCGAACCCCGAGCGACAGTCCAGCATCAACGAGCTCCAGATAAAATTGAACGAAGCCCTGATGAAGCTGTCTGAATCCCACAGAATGGTCGTGACGCTGTTCGACATCCAGGGCCTATCCCACAAGGAAATCGCCCAAGTGTTGAACAGTTCCGAAGGGACCATTCGCTCACGACTCCATTATGCGCACTTGCAACTTCAATCCGCTCTCCAGGAAACCTGGGAAGAAAGATTTTAAAAAGTTATTGCATGCGGCGCTGATATTTTGTAAATCTTAATCTTCAACCGCCATGAAACCTTCGGTCGAACAAATTAGCAACCTCCTCTCCCAGCGCAGCAACCTGCGCCCTGAGGAAGATTATTGGCAGGATTTCCTCAGGGAATTCCACCATAACCAACGCATGGAAGCGGCAGCAAAGTCTGCCCCGTCCGCATTTGTTGAGCCCCTCCGCTCATGGTTCTCCGAGGTAAGCCCTTCGAAATGGGCTTACGGTGCAGGCCTCGCCTACGCCACTGCAGCAATCGCGTTTTTCCTCGTCCCCCGTGGCGTCGAGATCAACACGATGCCCAGCACCCCGGTGAATCACCAGGTTGTCCCCGCTCACTCGCTGGAACAGTTGGACCCCTCCTCCGAAGGGTATGCAGGCGAGCAGGTGTTCTAATCCATTACGGATCCCATCATGGTTCCCACCAACCGCCCATCAAGGCCGGTCGCAGAGCGCTTTTCCCTGATATCCGGGATCGTATGCTTGGGTATCCTGTTTTCAGGGGCAATCTCCGTCGCCCAACCCGAGACCTTCGGTATCAAATTTTCACCCCTCTCCACAGCAGGCAAGGCCGTAACCGCACCCGACAGCCGCTACATCGTTTCGGTCTATCAGGGCTCGGGAGAACTCACCGGAGCAAAATGGATCAAGGGGAACCGGGTTAGCCAACTAAAGTTGGCCGGACGGAACAAGCTCACGCGACTTTGCTTTTTTACAAATCCTTCATCATCCGGAAAGAGCGCCGGAACATGGGTGCAGGGCTTCGGAACCGGCGGATCGCAGGCTCTTCGTGCAATCACCGACTCCGCGATATTAAATTGTCGGTTCGAGAAATGGGTCACTCAGGTCGGCGACAAAGTCTTGCCGTTAGGTCTTCTGAACGTCTCTTTCCAAAAGAAAATCCCGGCCTCCGGCACTCCTCTCATCGACTCCAAGAGAAATATCGTCGGACTGATCCTTCAGCCCTCATCCAGGCGATCCGCATACGCAATCCCCGCCCAGGCCGTCCACCGGGTGCCGCATGACATCGGCGATCACCAAAAGCTCGTCCGCGGATGGATGGGCCTATCGCTGAGCACGGAATCCAGCATCCCGCGCATCACCCGGATCTGGCCGGGCTCTCCAGCTGAAAAGTCAAAGCTCAGGGAAAACGACATCCTCGTGAAAGCTGGCTCATATCCGACGGCTCGATATCCCGATGCCGTGAACGCCCTTTTCTACGCAATTCCCGGTGAATCCACTGCCATCGAGATCACACGCGGCGACAAACGCATCGCCACCATGATCACACCGACAGTCCAGAAGCCAGGCAACTGAACCTCCGGGAGCCACACGCGCCTTCGCGTGTCGGCTTCATCCCCCCAAAAAACAGCAGAAGCCAAGCTCCGTGCACCTCTGCTACCTCAGCGACTCTGCGGTAAAAATCTCCTAACGCTTCACGCGACCGCCACCTGACGATCCACATCCTCGCGCAGGTGCTCGATGATGTATTCCTGCCTGCTCGGCGTATTTTTCCCCATGTAGAATGCCAGGAGCTCTTTCACCCCCTTGCCTTCCTCATACTCCACGGGATCCAGCCGCATATCGGGGCCGATCATGAACTGAAACTCATCCGGCGAGATCTCACCGAGCCCTTTGAAGCGCGTGATCTCCGCGTTCTTGCCCAGCTTGGCGATCGCTTTGACGCGCTCCTCCTCGGTGTAGCAATAGATCGTCTCCTTCTTGTTCCGCACCCGAAACAGCGGTGTCTGGAGGATATGGAGATGTCCGTCGCGTATCATCTCAGGAAAAAACTGCAGGAAGAATGTCAGCAGAAGCAACCGGATGTGCATGCCGTCGACGTCTGCATCGGTTGCGATCACGACCTTGTTGTATCGCAGTGAGGCGATTCCATCCTCGATGTTCAGCGCAGCCTGGAGCAACGCAAACTCCTCGTTCTCGTAAACAATTTTCCGTGGCAGTGAATACGTATTGAGTGGCTTCCCTCGCAGGGAAAACACCGCCTGCGTTTCCACGTCCCGGCTCTTGGTAATCGAGCCGGATGCGGAGTCACCTTCCGTGATGAACAGCGTGCTTTCTTCCCGACGCTTGTGCTTCGAGTCAAACCTCACCCGGCAATCGCGCAACTTCTTGTTGTGCACCTTCGCCTTGCGGGCACGCTCCCGAGCCAGCTTCTGGATGCCTTTCAGATCCTTTCGCTCACGCTCAGCAGCCAGGATACGTTTCTGTATCGTATCTGCCACCTGTGGATGCTTGTGCAGGTAGTTATCCAACGACGATTTTAGGAAATTCCCGATGAAAGCCCGCAGCGACTCCCCTTCCCGAGCAATAACAGAGGAGCCAAGCTTGGTCTTCGTCTGCGACTCAAAAACCGGCTCGATGATACGAACACAGATCGCCGCCTCGATCCCCGCGCGGATGTCAGAGGGCTCGTATTGTTTTTTGTAGAATCCTCGGATGACCTGTACCAGCGTCTCTCGGAATGCCGCGAGATGCGTCCCTCCTTGCGAGGTATTCTGCCCATTGACGAACGTGTAGTAATCCTCGCTGCTCTCCGCACAATGCGTGAACGCGATCTCGATGTCGTCTCCCACCAAATGGATAGGCGGATACAGTGCCTCTGTCTCCATCTCCTCCTTCAGCAAGTCCAGCAATCCGTCCTTGGAGCGGAATTTCTTGCCGTTGAAAATAATCGTAAGCGCCGGATTCAGGTATGAATAATACCGGCACATCTTTTCCACAAATTGATCGCGGAATTTCGTCTTCGACGGGAATATCGAGCGGTCGATATCAAAGGCAAGCCGCGTCCCGTTCAGACCGTCGTCCTTGCGCGACTTCTTCATGTCCACGGTCAGTTCGCCTTTGGAAAACTCCAGCGCCTTGGTCTCCCCGTTACGCCATGCTTGGATCTCAAAGAAATCCGCAAGCGCATTCACCGCCTTGATCCCGACCCCGTTCAGACCCACGGATTTCTTGAAAGCCTCGCTGTCATATTTCGCGCCGGTATTGATCTGAGCAGCGCAGTCGAAGAGTTTCCCCAGAGGAATCCCTCGTCCGAAGTCCCGCACCTCCACTCGACCCTCATCGTCGATGTCGATCCGCACCTCTTTCCCGTGCCCCATGATGTGCTCGTCGATCGAGTTATCCACCGCCTCTTTAAGCAGGATGTAAATCCCGTCATCCGCCGAGGATCCGTCCCCCAGCTTCCCGATGTACATTCCCGGTCTCATCCGGATGTGCTCTCTCCAGTCCAGACTTCTGATGTCTGCTTCCGTGTATCCCGCTGCCATATTGCTTCGCGTTTGTAAAATGTCCTCTGGGCAATGGCAAGCCCTCGTGACACGCCCTATGAACCCGCAGACTCCGGACCGCTAGAATTCCTTTTCTCAACTCTCCCGCAACCCGCGAGAACTGAGGGATGGTAGGATCGTCATATTTCTCAACGTGATTTAGCAAGTAATGTCACGTAGCGACGTCGGAAACCCGGTTTTAATGAATGCCGACGACCGTGATTCCTCGGCGCTCTTTTCCTTGGCGGCAGTCCTTCCAAGGATACCATCTGGCCATGAGCGACACAGCCACCCAAATCTCCGACGACATCAAGACAGCCATGAAGGCGCGCGACGCCGCAGCGCTCGTGCCGCTACGTGCCTTGAAAAGCGCACTGACCAATGCCTCAATCGAGAAAGGCGGGCTTGGCACAACTCTAGATGAGCCGGAAGCCCTCGCGGTGATCCGCAAACAGATCAAGCAGCGCCAAGACTCCATCGAGCAGTTCGAGAAGGCCAATCGCCCGGAGCTGGCTGCAAACGAAAAGGCCGAAATCGAAATCCTTTCCAAATACCTACCCACCGCACTCACCGCGGAACAGATCGAGGAGATCGTCGCCCAAGCCGTTTCCGATACCGGTGCGGCCTCCAAGGCGGACATGGGGAAAGCCATGAAACGCGCCCAGGAGCTTTCCGAAGGCCGGGCAGATGGCAAACTGCTGTCCGCGGCCGTCATGAAGCGGCTTGCATGAACCGCGCCAACCGCTTGTCTTCCGACAGTAGCGGGTATCTTGTCGGATCATGTCCGGAAAGCTCTTCACTTTCGCTTGCCTCTTTATTGGTGCAACCCTCGCGCAGCAGGCAAGACAACCTCCGGATTTGTTCCCAGCAAGACCAATCTAGCGGTTGCGATCCCATCAGATCTCAAGGCGTGGACGACAATGAAAGTTCTTGTCGTTTTCCCGGATTTCTCCGGTCAGGAGGATCTCGAAAAACTCAAATAACTGCTGCCTCCAAGTCCATTCGGCCGTTGTTCAGGCAGGCATTTCCACTTGAAACATCCTGACGAAAATTCTATCCGTTGGCTCCATGATTCTTAAGATTTCCGGGGCTCTTGCCTTAATTCTGCTACCCGCCTTCGCGATGGCCGATGAATTCGTGTTCGTGCCCAACTACGACGAAACAAAAGTTCCTGTTTACACCCTTCCCAATGTTCTATCAGGAGTTAATTCGGCTGCCGAATGGCCCGCAAAACGACTCCACTGGCACGAACTGATCGCCAAGGAGATGTTTGGCCGTATCCCCGCTTCAGCCGAGAAAGAGAAGGCGGTTATCCTCCGCACCTTACCCGACAAATCCATCCTCGGGGACAAAGGGATCATGCGTCAGCTCGTAATCGGTCTGGCGGGCGAAGAACTCAACCTCATGCTCCTGCTTCCGAAAAATTCCACACAAGAACCCGTTCCGGTCTTTCTCGGCTACAATTTCGAGGGCAATCACACCGTTTTCAACGATCCCGATATCGTTCCCCCGACGAGCTTGATGTTTAAAAACAAGGGCAACGAAGCTTGGGAGAAAGATCGTGGAACAAGCGCCAAGCGCTGGGCATTCGAGAAAATTATCGATGCAAATATGGGACTCGCAACCCTCTACTACGGAGATGTCGATCCCGATTTTGACGATGGTTTTAAAAATGGCGTGCACCAACGGCTTGGCGTTCCCAGGGCGGACGAGGCCGCCTCGATCGGAACATGGGCATGGGCACTGAGCCGCATCCTTGATATTCTCGATTCCTCGGTAACAGAAGTAAATGGATCAAAGGTCGCGCTCATCGGCCACTCCCGCCTCGGCAAAACCTCTTTGTGGGCCGGAGCCTCCGACGAGCGGTTTGCTCTCGTGATTTCGAATAATTCAGGATGTGGCGGAGCTGCGCTTTCTCGCCGTCAGTTCGGAGAAACCTTGCGCCGCATCAATCATAACTTTCCCCACTGGTTTTGCGAAAACTTCCACCGTTACAGCGAGCATGTGGACTCCCTTCCCTTCGACAACCACATCCTGCTCTCCCTCATCGCTCCGCGACCTCTCTATGTAGCCAGTGCGATTGATGACGAATGGGCTGATCCCAAGGGCGAATTCCTTTCATGCCTCCACGCCAACCCCGTCTATCGACTGCTAGGAACCGAGGGACTTCCAATGAAGGAGATGCCTCCTTTGGACACTCCGTCGCATGGCCGGATCGGTTATCACGTTCGAACCGGAAAACACACGTTACTGACTTCGACTGGGAACAATACATCGCCTTCGCGAAGAAGCACCTCACTCCACCGTCCGAGTAATACGAAAATTAAAACCCTCCCCTCAAATAAGGACTGGGAAAATAGCCCGGTCATTGCAGACGTCTCGAAGAGACGCCTCTCCCAGAGAACCGGCCAAGCCATCCATTTCCGGTTTCGCGATTGCCGATTGCCCAAGGCGTGCTAATCATCCCTGAGAATGTTTGAAGTCAGGCAGAAACCGGAAATGGTCGAGCGCGCCCTTGTGGTTCGCTTCTATTTTGACGACCACGAAGAAGAGGAATCCATTTCGCTTCTCGCCGAACTCGGCGAACTCGTCTCCACCCTAGGTATCGAGGTGGTCGAGTCTGTCCTTTCGAAACCCCGGGAGATGAAGAAGAAGTTCCTATGCGGCACCGGCAAGGCAGCGGAGATCGTAGAGCTCGCCAAGGCGCATGAATGCGATGTGATTGTTTTCGATAACAATTTCGCCCCCTCGCAGCAGCGGGAATGGGAAAGACTCGCCGATCTCTGCGTGATCGACCGCGAGGAGGTGATCCTGGATATTTTCGCAAAACGCGCCAAATCCCGCGAGGCACGTCTTCAGGTGGAACTCGCCCGTATGCAATACGCCCTACCACGCCTGGCACGTATGTGGGGGCACCTTGACCGGGAAGGTGGAGGCGGAGGCAGCGGATCCGGAGGTGGCGGCGGCGCAGAGCGCGGCATGGGTGAGAAACAAATCGAGATCGACAGGCGCCTCGCCCACCAAAGTATCGACCGTTGCAAACGAGAGCTTGAAATAGTCCGAAAACAACGAAAAACACAGCGCAAAGAGCGCGAAAAGATGGATACGCCGCACGGTTCCATCGTCGGCTACACGAACGCCGGAAAATCCACCCTCCTCAACATACTCTCCGGCTCCGACGTGATGGCGAAGGACATGCTGTTCGCAACCCTGGACACTACGACCCGCCGGATCGAGCTGCCGGACGGTCAACCGCTGCTGATCACCGATACGGTGGGATTTGTCCGCAACCTTCCGCACCGGCTTGTCGAGGCTTTCAAGGCCACACTCGAAGAGTCAGTCCTCTCCGATTTCCTGATCCATGTCCTCGATGCAACGGCACCTGAAATCGAGCGCTTCCAGTCAACCACGCTGAAAGTCCTCGAAGAGCTAGGCGCGGTGGACAAACCCATCGTCACCATCCTCAACAAGATCGATGCCGTCAGCGATCCCGATACCCTCGCATTCCTCGACCGCACTTTTCCGGATGCGATCCGCGCCTCATCCCTCACCGGGGAGGGTCTTCCAGAACTCCTCAAAGCCTGTTCCCACGTCCTCGCGGATCGTGTTTCCCGCTGCCATTACCGCATCCCGCAGAAGCGCGGCGACCTGCTGAACCTACTGCACCGGGATGCGAAAGTCCTATCCACCGACTACGATCAGAATGACATTCTCATCAGCGCCGTCGTCCCGGCGGATATCGCGGGGCGACTTGAGAATTTCCTCATCCCTGCCTGAATCATTCCAACGGTTCATCCGTCCCACACGCAACCATGAGATTCATCCCAGTCATCCTGCTATTGGCCACGATCCCTGTGTTCGCACAAACGCCAGCCAACCAAGGCCGCGTCCTTAAAGCGCTCCCACTTGATTTCGAAGAGACCCAGCCGCCTACAGAAACTGCCGCCCCTGCCCAAGCCCTCCCGGCGGAGCCAGTCGCTTCCCCCGCCCTCCCCGCTGAGACAGTCGCCACCGAAACTCCTGCCGCCCCGTCCATCGACGAAAAACCGACCGGTGATGACGCGGTTCGGCTCCAGATTTTCTTGGATCAATCAAACTTCGGCCCCGGCGTGATCGATGGCAGAATCGGCCAGTTTTCGGAGCTCGCGGTCAACTCCTGGAACGAAAACCAAGGCCACCCCATCGACAGCTGGCGCGCAGTCAACACCGCCGCCCGGAAAGCAGTTCCAAACCCCTTCGCCGTTGCGATAGTGCCTGAGGCCGTTGCCCAGTGGGTGAACCCGAACCTTTCCTACAAGAAAGCCGAACAGGCGAAGGCCAAGCAAATGTCCTACCGCAGCAACGGCGAGTTCATGTCGGAGCGCTATCACACCGACGTCCCTTACCTGATCGAACTGAACTCGTCTTCGAATATATACAATCTCAAGCCCCGCGAAACCATCATCGTTCCGAATGTGAAAGCCTTCGAGATCGAGAACCTGACGGGAGCCGTATTCAAGGAGGACGAGGCGCTCAGCCAGCGCCATGCGGTGATTGACACCAAGCTCAACCAGGTCCGCATCTACGAGGCCAACCTTCGCGCCCTTGTCGTCGCCGATCCCGAAGCTCCGGCCTCCGTCGCGAACCACAGCCTGATCGCCGCGTTCCCAATCACGCCGGGGAAACCCCAGTTCATCCGCTACGGGAAATGGGAGATGCGCAACGCCGTCGAACTCCCCGTCTGGCGCTATGACCAACAGCTTCTCGATACCGGCAAGCGTGGCAAGAATTCCCTAAACATACCCGGCGGCCCCAACAACCCGGTCGGCGTCCTGTGGTGCGGACTCAGCAAACCCGGCATCGGCATGCACGGCACCTCCAACCCGGAAACCATAGGCCGCTCACGCTCAGCAGGCTGCATCCGCCTGGCAAACTGGGACATCGTTCGCATCCCCGGCATGCTCCGCCCCGGTTGCAGCGTCGAGATCCGATGAAATCCAAATAACAAAATTTCCCTTACAGACATTCTCAGGGTCATTATTGGGGTTTAAGATTTCGAGTTTCGAGTTTAAGCTTTGAGCTGTGCGCACCTTTACAAAATTCTCGCTCCGCTTCGTCGCATACCTGCTGGTGCTCGGCTATCTCGCGGGCGATCTCTATGTATTCAACGGCCCTCTGAACAAGCGCATCCAGGCATCCAACCCCAACAGCCTCGAATCCATCGCGGAGGCGAAGGCCAACGGGGTTGTCGCCCGGGTTTTCAACCACCACATCACCCGTCGCCAACTCGAATACGCAATCCATGAGCGACTCTGGCTCGAGGGAAAAAAGCTCTCTAATCTCAGGCCAGAGAAAAAAAAACTCGTCACCTACGCCGCCCTCGGAGATCTCATCGACCATGAACTGCTACGCGTGAAGGTGGCGGTCAACACCAAGCAACTCCCCGTTTCCGACGCGGAAATCGATGCCCGTCTCCAGCGCTTTGTTGGAAGGTTCGAGACCAAGGGACACCTCGAGTCCGCGATGAAATCGATGGGAATCATGGACGAAAATTCACTACGAAACCGCATTGCCGCCCGCATCCAGCAGGAAAAATACGTGGCAATGCGTGTCGATCCTCTCGTCATGGTATCCGAGCAAGAGATCTCGGAATTCCATGAAACACATCGGCAGAAACTCGCGGTTCCCGAGCGCATCCGGGCGAGCCACATTTTCATTTCCACCCTGAGTAAACCTTCGGAAGAGGCGGAAAAAACCCTCGCTCGCGCCCTCTCAGACCTCACTGCAAAAACAAAAAAATTCACCACCCTTGCCAAGCAACTCTCCGATGACACCGCAACCAAGGGCAAGGCGGGTGACCTCGGCTGGATGAGCCGTGCCCGCCTCCCCGCCGATTTCGCAGAATCAGTTTTTTCCCTACCCAAGGATTCCCCGACACTGGTTCGCACCAAGTTGGGCTGGCACCTTGTCATCGTGACCGACCGTAAAGGCGCAAAGTTGCGCGACCTTGACGAGTGCAGGCAGGATATCATCGACGCCCTCACCGCAACGAAACGCCACCAGGCAGTCTCCGATTTCCGATCCGCACTGCGTCGTTTCGAGACGGCAAAAATCGACATATTCCACGACCTGCTCGAACCATAAACGTACGAACAGAAGCCATGCACCGATACTTACTCATCCTCGCATGCATCTGTCCTGCGTGTGCGCCGGTATCCAGCTAGTGACCTGTCACACTTCGATTGAAGGATAGAGACTTTGGAGTTTTATGCGGGTGGCGGCGGTGTCGTCTACATCCCCAAAGGGGTTGTGTCCTAGTGTTCTGTCAAATGAAAGATGGCGGATGAGCTAAGAGCTAGGAGCAGGCGGTCTTTTCCTGATCACTCGGCACTGATCACTCGGCACTAGCAAACTTCTTCCTACAACGGGAACGGAAACGTCGGGTGTAACTGAAAGTGGTGCTCAGGTTGTCATTTTTAGTGTGACGCAGCACTAGCCTTCCGTTGTTTTCAATACTCGCGCCAGAAAAGAGCTTACCGGAAGGATTCACGATCATCGCCAGTTTCGGCGGCCAACAGAGCGATCGAGACGGCGGCTACACGGAACGCACCGACAAGCTACCGAATCCATTCTACAAGATCCCGTAGGCATCGATTCCCTCTTGAAGTCCTGCCGATATAGCCAAACTCTCGACCGATGAACATCACAGTCCTCGACGGCCACACACTCAATCCCGGAGACAACCCATGGACACCCGTCGAAAGGCTCGGTGAACTCACGGTGCATGAACGCACATCGCCCGACTTGATCGTCGAACGCGCCAAGGACGCCGACATCATCCTCACAAACAAGTGCCCGCTCAACGCGGAAACACTCGCCCAACTCCCGAAGCTGAAATTCATTTCCGTGCTGGCCACCGGCTACAACATCGTCGACACGGCCTACACTTCGGAACACGGGATTCAAGTTTCCAATGTCCCAGTCTACAGCACAGATGCGGTCGCGGAATTCGTGTTCTCCCTCATCCTTGACTTCTACAAACGCCCCGCCTTCCACAGCGAACTCGCCAAGGAAGGGGCATGGGAAAGCTCCCCGGATTTCTGTTTTTGGGAGAACCCCCATTTCCGCGAACTCGCCGGAAAGACCCTCGGAATCATCGGCTTCGGGCGGATCGGCCAACGCGTCGGCGAATTGGGTGCCGCGTTCCGGATGAACATTCTCGCTCACTCCCGCTCGCGCTCCGCCGAAACCTCCTTCCCTTTCCAATGGGCATCCACGGATGAAATCCTGAAACAATCCGATATCGTATCCCTCCACTGCCCCCTCAGCCCGGAAACGCACGGCATGATCTCGGAAGCCTCCATCGCGAAAATGAAACCCTCCGCCTTCCTCGTGAACACCGCCCGCGGCCCACTCCTCGACGAACAAGCACTCACCGACGCCCTCAACGCCGATCGCATCGCCGGCGCCGCCTGCGATGTCGTCTCCGCCGAGCCCATTCTCCCCGGCAATCCCCTGCTCCGCGCCAAGAACCTCACTCTCACCCCCCACATCGCCTGGGCGGCATCCGAAGCCCGCGAACGACTCATGGCCATCACCGCGGAAAATATCGCCGCTTTCCTAGCCGGAAAACCCATCCACCTCGTCGGAAATCAGTAACCTTCCGTAACCAGGGAAACATTAAATCCATCCTCACCCGCGCATCAAACCCTCGTAACAACAAGGTTTCGCGTTCTATTTCGACCGAAAAAGACGGTGAAATCCATTCACTTTTTTCGTTGTCGGTATGATACATCCGGATTAGAGGAACCGCCCCACGGGGAAAAAAACCATGAAAAAACACACACGGAAATTCAAATCCGCGCTGATCGCTTTCCTCGGCCTCGCCCTCATTCCAAGCTGTGCAAGCACAGGCAATGCGAATTCGGTAGCGCTTTCCAAGCTTCAGAAAGACGCATACCGCGTAAAATCCGTCCATCACGGCAAGGCCTCTTGGTATTCGATCAAAACGAACTACGGCACCGCAACCGCAAGCGGTGAGCGCCTGCGCAACGATGCCCCCACTGCCGCCCACAAGACCCTGCCGATGGGAACCAAGGTACGCGTGATCAACATGGCCAACAACAAGTCCGAGGTGGTCACCATCAACGACCGCGGCCCCTACATCAAGGGGCGCATCATCGATGTAACCATCGGCACCGCTGAGAAGCTCGGCTTCGTCAATCGCGGTGTCGTACCCGTGAAGGTCGAGGTTCTCCACAAACCCACCGACAACTAAACAGGCGGCGGGCGCGTTTCACTTTCCCCGATAAGGAAGCCGACAGCGACGCATTAGTGTTCTGAAAACCTTAATCTGATGGATGGGCGAAGGCGATTTTCCCCAAGAGCAAGGCGCAAGGAGGGAGTGCATCGAGATTCACGACTCGACGCGCAACGCAGCTATTGGGAAAAAGCGTCGAGCTTTCTAACCCACCGCGACCATCGGAAGCCTATTTCCCAAGACCTTACAAATCCCCATCCGTCAGATTAAGGTTTTCAGGGCACTAGTGCACTTCGAACCGCTCGTCATCAACGGTTCGAATCGGGAGTATTCCCCTATTCCCGTGCCGCTTTCTCCACCTTCGCGAGCATCTCTCTCGCGGCGATGATGGGCACCTTCCAATTTTTCGTCGAAGGCTGGAATGATGACCCGCAGGAACTCTACGCCATCCCGGAGATCCGAAAATTCTATCAGCACTTCCACAACGCCTGGCCTTACTGGTTCTTCTTCTGCGACCTCAACACCGAGGCGCTTATGATGATGACCCTATGCCTCATGCCAACATGCAGAGCTTCAAGCGCCTCGGCGAAGCCAAAGCCGCCGCAGAATACGACCCCATGGACCTGATCCGCTTCATCCAGAAGAACTTCGGCCCGCTCAACGCAATGATGGAACGTGCCGGGATGAGCTAGATGGTCATCTACAACCGCACGCGGGATATTTTCCTCCACTACAAGCTACCGTATGACACGCCGCTGCCGGAGGCGGTGTTCTTCGATGAGTTCCTCGCGTTCGTGGTCGAGGATGAGCACGGATGCTTCTGGGGGTCAGCCGCCTGATCGGGAGTTTTTCAAACGACAGGATGAGGGTGAAAAAACGAAAATGAGATTAAGGAAATGTTGCGATGCAGCACCTGACCCCGAGGACTGATTAGATCTGATGCTACTGACCCCATAGACAGGGACAGGTCAGTAAAATTCAGTTCAAAAATGGCAAGATATTTCCCGGCCCCTCCTCTTCTTGAAAAGGAGGCTCATCCCGGCACTTTTCCGCAAAGGCTTGGTCGGGAAAAAAATAATCGCCATGGCGCGTCGGGGTATGATTCAAGGGTTTCTCGGCATCCTCCAAATACTTCACCTCGGGACGCTCCACGATGTGATCGATGGCATACATCTGCTGGTTTTGAAAACTCGCCAGACTCCGGGCCGCCCCGCTCAGGGTTTGCACCGCCAACTCGATCCTTCCCGGACGGGCCACTTCATTCTGATCAAAGGCCCGCATGATGGCCGCGTGCACCGCCGTCAGAAAAACTTTCGGATCCTTGCCCGCAATTCGAATCAACACCGAATACCGGGTCACCTGATTGGTCACCATGAAGACCCTCTCCTTCGTCTCCTTCATCCCAAAACAATCCTCGCAACGCCAGTTTGAAAACCAACGGTGCTCCGACGATTCCCAATTCCCCCAGCCCGAGAGCTTCACCAGTTCCGGCGGCCGGATCCCGACAAATTTCGATACCTTCGCGCTCAAAAGAAGATTCAACACCAAGCGCCCTGTTCCCGGGATCAATTGGGGCACAGGAACTCCACCCGACCTCTGCTTCAAGGCCTCATCATTCCAACTTCCGTATTCATCAAAAAGGTCTTCGGCCTCCCACTCCGGATCGTTGTAGCATTGCGCTCGCAGACACCACGTCTCCAAATCCTTCTCCAGACGCTTGTGCAAATCGATGAGATCTTCTGATGGAACTCTCTTCGACCAGGCAAGGAATCGAAGCCACAGCCGAAACGACTCCACATTCTCCTTCACCGACCGGACATCGGACCACATGCATTTGCGGATGAACCAATCCCCCGCAAATGAGGGAAAAGACAACATTCCCTCGACCAAATCCTCGCTCTCGTAATTCAAAAGGTAATCATTCCCAAAAAAACGAAGCCGCTCGGCATGCCCGTGCGCCTTTTTCTTCCCCATCTTCTCCTTGAGAATCAGATCATTGGTGAAATCAGCCAAATGCTCCTCATTCGCGGCCGTCAAACGCGTCGCCATTTCTTCGTAACTTTCCTCAGCCATCCTTAAAGAGGAATAATGCCCAAAACCAAATTGGCGAGAAGAAAGCAAGGCCTGAAGCGGGTTTCCAAGCGAACCTCATAACAGCGTTTTACCGACCTTTCCCTCTATTTGTTGCTCCGGTGGCCAGCTTGGCGACGATGGAGCGCACGGCGAGGTAGAAGTGGATGTGGTCGCGCTCGGACTGGGTGAAGACGTCGCTGCCGCTGCAGATGTCGTAGGCGGCTTTGAGGCGCTTCACCAGGAACATGACCCGCTTCTCGATCTTCTCGGTGAGCTGGACGAACTCCGCGGCCAGGTTCAGGCAATGCAACTGCTCGACGGGTGATCCGCTGAAGTAGGGCGTGGTGTCGAATTGGTGGAAAATCCGCCCCAGCAGGTCGAGGTGATCGCGCACCACGACGATGGAGGCTTCGATCTCTTCGATGTTGCCGCTGTCTGCCTTGGAGTAGTGCGCCAGCGCCAGGTTCATCTGCTTCTTAATGCCGATGTAGTCGACGACCAGGCCCTTCTTCTTGTTCCCAAACTTCCGGTTCACCCGCGAGATCGTCTGGATCAGGTTGTGACGCTGGACCGGCTTGTCGATGTAGATGGTGTCGAGGAAAGGCACGTCAAAGCCCGTGAGCCACATGTCCACCACGATGGCGATTT
>Ga0206129_10001850_pt1 | contig 27583 bp, 26 predicted proteins | sample Helgoland_Spring_8_FD_148616 | JGI IMG/M metagenome (GOLD analysis project Ga0206129, IMG submission 148616) | Pelagic subsurface seawater microbial communities from Kabeltonne, Helgoland, North Sea - Helgoland_Spring_Bloom_20160502_2 | ecosystem: Environmental > Aquatic > Marine > Epipelagic ...
CCGTATCAATGGTAACCGTTCCTGAATTTGGAATGATCTCTCCTGACAATATTTTTAAAAAAGTTGATTTTCCTGCGCCATTGGCACCGATGATACCATAGCAATTCCCATTTGTAAATTTGATATTGACTTCATCAAATAAAACTCGTTTTCCGTACTGAAGCGAAACATTATTGGCTGCGATCATTTATTCTTCTCTTTTTAAGTGCGCAAAATTAGCCCAATTCTTTATTGAAAAAAAGGGGTCGCAACTATAATGCCTAAAACGCACGAATTACTCACCTTTCATTCCAATCCTTCAAAGCGCCTAATTGACTAACCCCAAACAAAATAACAGCCGATCATAAAATATTTATCGAGGGTTACTGATTTTATACTAAATTCATGGTTTCAATTAATACTTAAAAACATCATGCTTCGTCTACTCACGCCATTCTTCAGCCTATGTATTGTTGCTGCCTTAAATGGACAACAGATGAAAATCACAGATGAAATTGAATCCCAAAAATCTACTTACGAAAAGATAGCACTCAAAATATGGGAATGGGCGGAAGTAGGTTACCAAGAAGAAAAAAGCTCCGCATTACTCAAAAAAACATTAAGTGACGCAGAATTTTCCATTCAAACCGGTGTCGCTGAAATTCCAACTGCTTTTATCGCTGAATATGGATCAGGACAACCCGTCATTGCCATACTCGCCGAATACGATGCATTGCCTGGGGTATCTCAAAAAGCAATTCCCACTCGAGATCCAGTGATTACAGGAGGAGCGGGTCATGCCTGTGGACATCACCTTTTCGGTACCGCATCGGTTGCTGCTGGCATCGCAATAAAAAACTGGTTAAAAACCAAAAAAATAAAGGGAACTCTTAGGGTATATGGTACACCGGCTGAAGAAGGGGGTGCGGGGAAAGTTTATTTGGTAAGAGCCGGATTATTCGATGATGTAGATGCCGTTTTGCATTGGCACCCAAGCAGTAATAATAACGCAAACCCCGGATCCTCCCTGGCTAATAAATCTGCTAAATTCAGATTTTATGGGGAATCTTCACATGCTGCAACTTCTCCCGAACGTGGTCGTTCTGCGCTTGACGGAGTTGAATCCATGAATCATATGGTGAACATGCTTCGAGAGCATGTTCCTCAAGAAACAAGAATTCACTATGTAATTACCAGTGGCGGTGAAGCTCCCAATGTCGTACCCGCCTTTGCCGAGGTTTTTTATTATGTAAGGAACCCAGAAGTCGCCAATGTTAAAGCTATTTTTGAAAGGGTAGTTAAGGCAGCACAAGGTGCGGCCATAGGGACCGAAACCACCATGGATTATGAAATTATTCATGGCCTTTATAACCTCCTGCCCAATGAAACTCTATCAGAAGTTATGTATGAAAACCTCTTATCTGTTGGGGGGATGCGATACAACGATGCAGAAATTAAGTTTGCTCAACAAATACTCAAAACCTATAGAAGTGATTACAAAATTGAATCAGGAGAAGAAATCACCCCTTATTCCGTAGAAAAAAGGAAAGGGGGTGGGTCTACTGATGTGGGCGATGTAAGCTGGAAAGTACCTACCGCAGGCATGAGCGCTGCCACATGGGTCCCTGGCACTTCAGCACATACTTGGCAAGCTGTCGCGGCAGGAGGAACAAGTATTGGCATCAAAGGAATGTTGATCGCTGCTAAAACTATCGCCTTGACAGCCCAAGATGTTTTCACTGATCCTGACCTGATCATCCGTGCAAATGAAGAATTAAAAAAACGTATAGGAAAAAATGATCCTTATAAGGCGCTCATTGGCGATCGTGACCCCCCTTTAGATTACAGAAATTGATCATGAGCTGTTAAATGTGATATAACCATTGAAGTGAGATTTTAAGAAATTTGACATAAAATGAAGAAATTACTGTTAAATTCAGCTTCGCTTAAGATGTTTTAGAAATACTTAAAAAATTATGCTGCCTCTCTATCAATGATTAAATATTGAAATGGGTGCTTATAAAAAATTAAAATAAATCCTTCAAACAACTTTAATGATGAAAAAATATTTAAGATTCCTTTTTTTTTTAGTTCCCTCCATTACTTTATGTGCTCAAGATCGAATTACCGGAAAAGGTTTTGCCACCCGATCTGAGGTCATTGCTCAAAATGGAATCGTGGCCACGAGTCATCCCCTCGCTACACAAATAGGACTTGATATCCTCAAAAAAGGAGGTACAGCCATTGATGCCGCCATTGCGGCCAATGCCGCTTTAGGACTCATGGAACCTACTGGATCCGGAATTGGGGGAGATCTTTTTGCTATTATTTGGGATGGGAAAACAAAAACCATCCATGGCTTGAATGCCAGTGGTCGTTCCCCAAAATCGTTAACCTTGGAATACTTCCAATCACAAAATTTAACCAAAATTCCTTCTTTTGGCCCATTGCCCGTAAGCGTTCCTGGGGCTGTAGATGGATGGTTTGAGCTTCATGAAAAATTTGGCGCTCTCCCTATGACTGATATTCTAGCTCCCGCCATCCAATATGCCGAAAATGGCTTTCCAGTCACCGAATTGATTAGCTACTACATGGCAGTTGGTGCCTCAAGATACGAATCTTTCAATTTTCAAAATTTTAAGGATACTTACATGATCGATGGTAAAACACCAAGCAAAGGTCAAATATTCAAAAATACAGATTTAGCCATGACCTATAGTGTCCTCGCTAAAAAGGGTAGAGCAGGTTTTTATAAGGGCAAAATAGCAAAAACTATTGCTGATTATGTGCAAGACAAAGGAGGCTTTTTATCAACCTCAGACTTGGCAGATCATGAGTCTGAATGGGTTACACCAGTCTCTGTAAATTATAGGGGCTATGATGTATGGGAACTGCCTCCGAATGGGCAAGGCATCGTTGCCCTACAAATGTTGAATATACTAGAGGGCTATGACTTTGATGATATCCCGTATGGAAGTGCAGAACACATTCACCTATTTGCTGAAGCCAAAAAACTGGCTTTTGAAGACCGTGCAAAATATTATGCAGATATGGATTTTTATGATGTTCCGGTGGAACAATTACTTTCAAAAGATTATGCGGCCGTAAGACGAAGCGAAATTGGCTCTGAGGCCGGCCTTTACAAAGCAGGGTCGATAAGCAATGGAGAGACAGTATACTTGACCGTTGCTGATAAAAATGGTACTATGATTTCTTTAATCCAAAGTAATTATAGAGGTATGGGCTCAGGATTAGTTCCTACAGATTTGGGTTTTATGCTTCAAGATCGAGGTGAACTTTTTTCTCTTAAAAAAGGACAAGCCAATACCTACGCCCCTGGCAAAAGACCCTTTCATACTATTATACCCGCATTTATGACTAAAAATGGCATCCCTCTGATGAGTTTTGGGGTAATGGGAGGTGACTTTCAACCCATGGGGCATGTACAAATTGTAATGAATATGGTAGATTTTGGAATGACCCTCCAAGAAGCAGGGGATGCCCCGAGGATAGATCATACAGGAACCTCTACGCCTACAGGTTTTGATGCGGTAAATTCAGGAAAAATCAGACTGGAATCAGGCTTTGATTATGAAACTATTCGAACACTGATGAATCAAGGGCATAACGTAGGCTTTGCATTAGGCATATATGGAGGGTACCAAGCCATCTTGTGGGATGATAAAAATAAGGTTTACCTAGGCGCTTCAGAATCGCGAAAGGATGGTCAGGCAGCAGGTTACTGACCCATTCCTGAATTAAATATCTGTTGAAGAAACTGTTCGAATTTAGACCCTAGTCATGTAACTGATTTGAAATCATTGGACATAAGAGTAATCATCCCAGCCTTTAATGAACAAAATGCAGTCGGCCACGTCATTAAAGAAATCCCAAAAGAATGGGTTAATGAAATTATCGTGGTCGATAATGGCTCTTCAGATCACACTTTTGTAACTGCTCAGAGACTCGGAGTCACCTCATTAAAAGAATCCAAACGTGGCTATGGTTGGGCCTGCTTAAAAGGGATAAATCATCTATCTAAAATTGATCCCACTCCTGATATTGTTGTATTTCTTGATGGAGACTACAGCGACTATCCTGCCGAACTTATTAAATTAATTGATCCTATAATCAATGGAAGAGCTGATATGGTTATTGGCAGCCGAAACTTAGGCATTAAAGAGCCAGGCTCGATGATGCCACAGCAAATATTTGGAAACTGGCTCGCCACCACTTTGATAAGGTATCTTTACCATGTTAAATATACGGACTTGGGCCCTTTTCGAGCCATCAAATACGATGCATTAATGCAACTTAAAATGGAAGACAAGACCTATGGCTGGACCGTCGAAATGCAAATAAAAGCTATCAAAAATAAATTAAAAATTAAGGAAATAGCTGTGGCTTATCGTAAAAGAATAGGAATATCCAAAGTTTCAGGTACCCTGAAAGGTACTATTCTGGCGGGTTATAAAATCCTCGCTACCATTATTAAATATCTCTAAATGGAATGGATCATAATAATGCTCTATGGTTTTTCGATGTTCATAATTTGCCTATTTAGCTTAGCACAATTGAACCTGACTTGGCATTATATTAGAAAAGTCCATGATCCTACTTTAAATCACAAACCTACAAAACTACCTTTTGTAACCCTTCAACTGCCGCTTTATAATGAGAAATATGTTATTGATCGACTACTAGATGCGGTCACCTCCTTAGATTACCCCTACACTCACCTCGAAATTCAACTCCTTGACGACTCTGATGACGAAACCGTCAGTATGATTGATGCCCGCATAGACCAAATAAAAAATAAAGGCATTGACATTGTTCATCTGACAAGATTAAATAGAATAGGCTTCAAGGCAGGTGCTTTACAACATGGGTTGACCCTAGCTAAAGGTGAATTCATTGCTATATTTGATTCTGATTTTATACCGAAAATAGATTTTTTAAAAAAAGTCATCCCCTATTTTAAAGATGAAAAAATAGCCATGGTACAAACACGTTGGAGCCATTTAAATGAAAATTTCAACTTGCTCACCAAAATGCAGGCCTTTGGCCTAAATGCCCATTTTACTGTGGAACAAACAGGACGAAGAAAAGCCAGGAGTTTTATTAATTTCAATGGAACAGCAGGCATCTGGAGGAAAGAAAGTATTCTAGATGTGGGCGGCTGGCACCATGATACTCTCACAGAAGATCTTGACCTAAGCTATCGCGCTCAGTTAAATGGATGGAAATTCGAATACCTTGAATCTGTAGAAAGCCCAGCTGAACTCCCTATTACATTGCAAGCCGTAAAAAGTCAACAATTCAGGTGGAATAAAGGAACTGCAGAAACGATCAGAAAAAATATAAGCAAAGTAATCCAATCAGATTTGGCACTTAATCATAAAACACGAGCCGCCTTACATCTTTTAAATAGTACGGTTTTTCTATTTATATTCATGGCTGCTCTGCTTTCAGTACCCCTTGTTTTTATAAAAAATGAATATCCTCACCTGAAAACAATTTTTGATTTTGGTTCTGTTTTTTTAGTCGGTTTTATTGCCATAGGTATTTTTTACTGGTTTGCCGTCCGAACTTCTCAAAAACATCCTTTAACCTATTTTTGTATCTATTTCCCATTATACCTTACCTTTTCACTCAGTCTATCACTACACAACTCATTGGCCTTATTGGAAGGTTTTTTAAATATAAAAACAGATTTTGTCAGAACTCCAAAATTTGGTGTCCAAAAACATACGAATGATTGGAAAGGCAATAGTTATATTCAACATAACATCAGTTTACTCAATTTTATGGAGGGCTTGTGTATGCTCTATTTTGCTTGGGGTTTGGGCCTAGGTGTCAACTTTCAACATTACAGTTTTCTACCTTTTCATGCCATGCTTACCCTCGGTTTTGGCTATCTTTTTTTTAACGCGATCAAAAACAGTTTACAAAATGTCACTTAAGAGGCTTTTTGGACCCACTCCCCTATTGTACTTAATGTTTGTTGGATCTATTTTAATCCTAATAACAGTACTTAATAGAGCAGATTCCATGGGTTTATTTACCTGCTTCAGTACGTCATTTATTGCTTATTTCTGGATTTGTAAATTCAAATATTCATTCAAATCTATATGGGTCTTAGGCATAGGTGTACGGTGCCTACTTTTTTATGATCTACCCAATTTGTCAGATGATTTCTATCGGTTTATTTGGGATGGATCCTTGATTCACCATGGCATTAACCCCTATTCATTATTACCTACCCAAGTCAGTGAGCTAGATATTCCAAAATTTTCTCCTGCGGCATTAACACAGTTAAATTCCAGTACGTACGCTACTGTTTATCCGCCCCTGAATCAATTCTTTTTTTGGCTCTCTACTTTTCTAGCACCCCCTCTAGGGTCTATAGGCATATTAAGAATTTCCCTATTATTAACGGACATCGCCTCAACCTTGTTACTTCATAAATTAAGACCAAAAACAGCTCTACCAGGCTGGTTTTTTTTAAATCCTTTGCTTATTTGGGAAGGCGTGGGTAATGTGCATTTTGAATCCATGATGATATTCTTCCTTTTGCTCACCCTATATTTTATTTCAAAAGATAAATTTGTGAAGGCTGGATTCGCCTGGGGTTTGGCCATCGCTACCAAACTCATCCCACTCCTCTTTCTACCTGCTTTAATGTGGTATTATAAATGGAAGCAGAGCTGGGTATTAATCAGCGTTGCACTGATAGTATTTAGTCTAACCCTGATACCCATGTTAAGCACTCAACTTACGGAGGGAACCTTCACCAGTTTAAAACTCTACTTCCAGCATTTTGAATTTAATGCCAGCATTTACTTCATTTTCAGAGCCCTCGGTTTTTGGTTAAAAGGATATAATATCATTGGAACCCTGGGGCCTGTCTTGGGGATCATTACTCTATTTTTAATCCCCTTGGGAGCTATTCTTCTATACCATTATAAAAAATCTCTAGAAACCGTCTTACTCTATTCAATTACTCTTTATTTCCTGATGAATACAACCATTCATCCATGGTATATCTTAACTTTGATACCCCTAGGATTACTTAGTGGGTTCTGGTATCCTGTTATTTGGAGCTTCACCGTATCTTGGAGTTATTTTGGTTATGATGCTGCAGGCTATGATGTGCCTACCTGGTGGATTTTAGGTGAATATATCATCTTATTTGGTGTTATAGGAATAGAATTAAAAAAGAAATATGCGGCCCTTATATAGCGTTTTATTTTGTTTGTATGTAGTTCTTGGATGTCAACCCAAAACATTTGATGATCCCATTTCCTTTCTTTACAAGAATACTGTTCCTCTCCTCAAGACCGAGGAAGTAGTGTGGAAAATGCAGCATCACGAACCTTTGTTACTAGATACCCGCAGCCGCAGCGAATTTTCAGTCAGTCATCTCCCCGGAGCTCAGCTCATTGAATTTGATGACTTTAAACCGTCAAATGTGAGCCATATTCCAAGAAATAAAGAAATCATTCTCTATTGTTCAGTAGGTTATCGAAGTGAACGCATAGGCGAAAAACTCCTTAACATGGGATATACTAAGGTTTACAACTTAGACGGAGGAATATTTGATTGGAAAAATCAATCACAGATTGTCGTAAATCATTTAAATTTGCCGACCGATAGCATTCATGCTTACAGCAAAGTATGGTCTATATGGTTACACAAAGGAATTAAGGTTTATGAGTAAAGAAGTATTGTCCATTTTTGTTAAAAATTTAATCCCTGGAACGGTTAAAACAAGATTAGCTGAGGATTTGGGTATGGACTTGGCAATGGAGATCTACAAAGAACTGGTAGGTATTACTGCAGAAGTAACGGATGTCTTAAAGATTAATAAATGTGTTTACTATTCTGAATATATAGAATCGCATGACCAATTTGACGATGCCAAATACCAAAAACATATCCAAGAAGGTAAAGATTTGGGGCAACGAATGCAAAATTGCTTTTATGATGCATTTGAATTAGGCTGTGATAAAATAATCCTTATCGGTAGCGATACACCCGACATCACTGATAAGATCATTTCCGAAGGTTTTGATGCTTTGGATAAATATGATGTGGTCATTGGCCCTGCCCAAGATGGTGGTTTTTACCTGATTGGTATGAAAGAACCTCATGAAAATTTACTCAATAAACAAGCCTATGGTCATGATGAAGTCCTAAATGAACTCTTAGATAAAATTGAGCATAGGGATCTTTCTGTGTTTAAATTACCCACCCTCATCGATATTGACGTAAAGGATGATTTAAAAAAAGCAGGGATTGAAATCGTTTTTGAGGACGAAGATGATATAGAGGAAAATAATGGAGAAGAAAATAAGCCTATTTAATCATTTAATCGCCATATAAGATCCAATATTCCTGATAAAAAGGACATGAGGTTATTCACTTTAACTGATTCACAATGGATTATTTATCTATCAAGGCTTTGCATATCATATTTGTTATTACTTGGTTTGCTGGACTTTTTTACATCCCTCGGATATTTATTTACCAGACCGAAGCCTTATCTAAACCTGAACCTGAAAAGTCTATTCTACAAGTCCAATTGGCACTTATGGCCAAACGTTTATGGTACATCATCACTTGGCCTTCTGCCCTCATTACCGCCATTATGGCAAGTACATTGCTTTACCTGCAACCCCAATGGCTCGAACTGCCCTTTATGCAAATAAAGTTACTTCTAGTGGGTGTACTTTACGGCTATCACTTGAGTTTGCACCATATTTTTAAACTTTTGCAAGTAGGAGTAGTCAAATACAGCTCAATGCAATTACGTATTTGGAATGAAGTATCCACCCTTATTTTAATCTCAGTGATCTTTCTCATTGTTAAGAAAGATCAATTAAGCTGGATAAGTGGCGTTTTGGGAATTTTTACTGTGATTATCTTGTTAATGAGTGGTATTAAATTTTATAAGTATATTCGTACAAAATGATAAAAAAACACATCAAAATAGGCTGTTTATTTCTGTTACTTGGGGCCTGCAAAGAAATCAAAACCAATTTTGAATTACCGATTTTAGGACGTAATGAAATCGTTACCAAGGAGGTCAACGGCATACTCATCAAGGATACGATTCCCCATCGTATTGCCGACTTTAGTTTTATAAACCAAGACAGTGCCGTCATTACCAATGCCTCTTTTAAAGATAAAATCTATGTCGCTGATTTTTTCTTTATCAATTGTCCCTCGATTTGCCCAAGAATGAGTAAACAAATGTACCGAGTGTATGAAAAATTTTTAGAAAATGAAAATGTTGGCTTACTTTCTCATACCATCGACCCCAGCTACGATACGGTAGCCGCATTGGCTAATTATGCCCGCTTGCTCGGGGTAAGTAGCCCAAAATGGGAATTTGTAACGGGAGATAAGGATAAGATTTACGATATCGGAGAGACCAGCTATATGGTGGTCGCCAATGAGGATGAAAATGCTCCTGGGGGGTTTATACATAGTGGCGCCTTTTTATTGATTGACAAAAAACGTCAGGTACGAGGGGTCTATGATGGCACCATTGCCAGTCAGGTTGATTTACTTATGAAAGATATCAACAGGTTGTTGTCAAGCTATGAGCAATAATCGTTTATTCCTCTTTTTCTTCCTTTTTTTAGTGCTGAGTTGTAATTCCTATCAAAAACCCGCGGAGAGCCACCTTCCGGAAAACTTAGATGAAGCTTCCAAAATGAAGTATACGCAGTATCTCATACAAGGCAAAATTTTATACAATACAAATTGTACCCATTGCCATCAAAATTCAGGAGAGGGGCTTAGGAAATTATATCCAGCACTGTTTGGGTCTGCCGCATTGATGGATGACCTGGGCCCAGCGGCTTGTCTTATAAAATATGGCACAAAAGCCAGTCGGGAAGCTTTAAATCAGAATATTGCAATGCCCGCACAAGCTGAGTTAAGTAATTTAGAAATAGCTGAAATTCTTACGTACATCGGCAATAGTTGGGGTAATCAAAACGGATTTATTTCGGTCAGTAAAGTGGCGAGATTACTAGTCGATTGCGCTACCCATTAACTCCCCACTCTGCAAAATACTTGAATTCATTAACTCTTTGACTTGGTATACCTGCTTTTTCTGACCCAAGAGATATTCCTTTTTTTCTTCATCAAGTTCTTGAAAATCGCTGTTGAAATTTCGCATCCAATTCATCATAGCTTCATTGGCACGTGCAAGCACGTCCGCTTGCCTTATTAATTCTGTAGCGTTATTAGAAGTCAATGCGGCTGATCTGAATTGCTTTTCTAAATTCCGAATCTTACCCATTTTGGGCATGACCTCATCATGGACATCCATGATCTCTTGGTACAAGAGATCTGTCTCATTTCCTGATGTGGGAGCACAACCCCATAGAAATATCCATAAAAACAAATAACTCCACCTTAATAATTTCATCATCAGTTGATTTCGTATTAGAAGCACTTTTATTGCCTACAAAAATAGGCCTCCAAAAATGAACAAATTATCTTTAGTGTAAATAATTTTTTCATCTGATATTGATTGAAACGAATCCCTTTCCATTAATCTCGCCTCTTATGAATGTCATTTTAAGTATCCTTAATGAGGATAAAACCAGTCAAAAGAATACAGAAATGGTTAAAGTATTATGCTATTTTGGTTTATTTAGTTTAATAAAGTAAAAAAAAATCATTAAAATGTTCATTTCGAAGTCATCTAGAGTATATTTCGTAGTTAATTAGACCCATTTATGATTAATATCATAATATTTGTAGTACCATGACCAAAAATACTGAAGACCAAAAAGTAAACTCTTTCTGATTTTAATTCTATTAAAATGAACGTATTTGATATTATCGCCTTGTTTATTTTTCTTGCTGGACTTTTTATATTCTTGAATATATACGTCTTGAAATTGCCTTCAACCATTGGTTCAATGATCATGGCACTCTTTCTTTCTTTATGTTTACTTAGTGCAGGATATTTGATTCCGTCATTAAAAATAGATGCCATTCATATCGAAGAATACCAATATGGTGATATTATTTACCAGATCGTATTAAGCTTTCTCCTTTTTTCGAGTGCATTAAATATGGAAATTAAGAAGCTTGCCAAGCATAAAAAAGCAGTTTTAGTTTTGGCAACTGTCGGTGTTCTTATTTCTACGGTAGTCATTGGAACCTTAGTCTATTTTATGCTGGGCTGGATCGGTTTAGAATTGAGTTATTTGTATTGCTTGGTCTTTGGTGCGTTGATCTCCCCGACCGACCCCATTGCTATCACCGATTACATTCGCCGTTTTAAAATCTCAAAGGACGTTGAAATGAAAATTGAAGGGGAGTCCCTTTTTAATGATGGCATAGCCGTTGTTTTAGCCCTGACCTTGCTCGACTTAGCTGGAGGACAAGCAGATCATCAACTAGGTTTTTTTGAAGTTGTTTATGTCTTTCTAGCAGATGTTGGAGGAGGCATATTTATTGGTTTAGTTATGGGATACATTGGGTATCGCTTATTAAAATATGTCGACAACGATGAATTTCATGTGGAAATACTCATAACAATCACTATTGTTCTTTTTGGGACTACCATGGCAGACTTAATGCATGTTTCCTCAAAGCAGGCCGCAGTGATCATGGGTTTGGTCATAGGTAATGAGGGCCGCTCAACAGAGGTAACCGGAATCGCAGGCGATTATGTTTTTAAATTTTGGAATCTGATTCAAGACTCTTTTGCTACCATGCTTTTTGTGCTTATCGGCCTTGAAATGCTGGTCATTCCTTTACGTTTTGATTATTTTGCCGCAGGTTTTTTTGCAGTCAATCTCGTCTTACTTGGCAGATGGATGAGTGTCTTTATACCCATCAAAATATTATCTGTCAAGAAAAATTTTGAGCCACATACGATTTCAATCATGTCATGGGGGACGCTAAGAGGGGGTATTCCTATTGCTTTATCTTTAACACTTCCTGAATTCAGTGGTAAGGACGTCATTATCACCATGACTTATGTGGTTGTAGTTTGGACCATCATTTACCAAGGGTTAACATTACCTGTACTGATAAAAAGTTTGTTACCTAACAATAAAAATTGATTTTGACTTTAGAATCATAAGGGCAAATCAATCAAAATCATATTTGCATCATTGGTATGACAAGGGTAGACATCAGAAAATTTTCATTAAAAAATCTTATTCTTCTTATTTTTTTTCTGCACCTAATTATCAGTTGTATGCCTAAGGAAACAAAGACAATTAAAAGAAGAAATTCACCCAGAATAAAAAAAGAAATTAATCTAATTACACCCAAATTAGGAAGTACTTTCCCCTTGGATACCCTTGTTTTATTTATCCTAGAGCATAAAAAAGATCACCTTATCGACTCTATCCTATTGGAAAGTGACGGAAAGTCTAAAACCTTTATAGGAAATCATTTTGAATGGCAGCCCGAGCGGTTTCGTACTGGCAATCCTCAAATTTCACTTACTGCTTATTTTAAGGATAAAAAAGAAAAAATATATCCAAAAATAACATTTGCCTCCAATCTCAATCCTTCGCGATATACTTACGATTTGGTCAATACATATCCGCACAATGAAAAATCATATACCCAAGGACTGTTTTTTGAAAATGAATATTTATATGAAAGTACGGGACATAGAGGATCCTCAACCATAGGTAAATATGACTTAGTTTCAGGGGAGGTCATACAAATGGCTAATATCGAAAATAAATATTTTGGTGAAGGAGCTACTTCTTGGAAAGAAATGATTTTTCAAATCACTTGGGAATCTCAAATAGCCTTTGCTTATGATAAAGAACTTAATCGTACAAGAACATTTAATTATTCTGGAGAAGGCTGGGGTTTAGCTACGTGGGGGGATACCCTAGTAATGAGCGATGGATCAGAAAATATTTATTTACTTAACCCAAAAGATTTTTCTCAAATAGATCGACTTCAGATCTACGATCAAACCGATAAATTCAGTTTTTTAAATGAATTAGAAGTAATAGGTAACGATCTTTATGCCAATGTGTATACTACTGCATCCGATGAAATCATAATTATAGATTTGTTAACGGGTCGCGTCAAAGGAGTAATTGATTTGATGGGCTTGATTGATCGATCAAAATACCGGGGCATAGACTATGTGCTCAACGGTATTGCCAGCTATCAAAACAGGCTCTTCGTCACAGCAAAGTGGCATCCCTACCTCTACGAGATTACGCTGAGAAAAGTCCAATAATCATTGGTATTATTCTTAGGATATCTCGCAAATTGATGAGAAAATGTGTAGGAAAAATATTTCATACTTCCACAGTAATCCACCCAGGTAGCCTTTACAAAATACACATACCTTATCTAAAATATTGGTAATTAAAAATTGCTTAGCTCCAGTCCCTGGCAAATAGGCCATTTTTAAATTCCATTTTATCTCATTCAATCCCATTAACTGTATTCCCTTTTTTCAGGTAAAATCCGTTTGATAATCGATTAATTAGGTACAGAATCTCTCTTTTTAAGATCAATGAATGGTTGTTACTGATATTTACTGCATAGTACTTGTTTATACATAGTACCTTGCATAACTTACACCTGATTCAAACGAGATCTAATGAATATAGAAAATACACAAGTACAAATGCGAAAAGGGGTTCTCGAGTTCTGCATACTTCATATTATCTCCAGAGGAGAAGTCTATGCCACTGATCTACTCGAAGAGCTCACGACCGCAAAAATAATGGTCGTTGAAGGTACCTTGTACCCCTTATTAACCCGACTTAGAAGGGCTGAGTTGGTGAGCTATAAATGGGTGGAGTCAAAAGCGGGTCCTCCACGCAAATATTATGTGATTACCGAGCAGGGCAGTGCTTTTTTAATTACCCTAAAATCAACTTGGGTTGAATTATCCCTGTCAACCGAACAAATCATCTCTGTTAAATAAACAAAAGTGAAAAAATGAAAAAAAATATCAGCATCAATATAGCAGAAACCCTTTTTCATATAGAGGAATCAGGATATCAGCTTCTCGAAGAATATCTGACATCGATTAATATCTATTTTTCTACTTTTGACGATCACAAGGATATCATTAAGGACATCGAAAGTCGTATTTCAGAAATCTTTCTGGATAAACGTTCCACAGAGAGTGAAGTGATTTTATTATCAGATGTAGAATCTTTAATAACAACCATGGGTACCGTTACTGATTTCGAAGCTTCATTGGATACAGACAATAATCCTTCAAGTGATGATCCCTCAGCTAAGGAAGAGGGGGTGCCCGAGGATCAAGCTTTTACAAATGGCGAAAGAAGAAGACTCAGACGGAATACCAAAAATCAACTCATTGGAGGTGTCGCCAGTGGATTTGCCTATTATTTTAAAATAGATCCCCTATGGGTTCGATTATTGATCTTAGGATTATTTTTCAATGCTTTATTTATTGGACTTTCTACCTTTACCTTAATAACCTACATCCTTTTATGGATCGCATTACCGGGAGCTTCACTCATAGAAGAGCCCACAGTAAGAAAGCTGTATAGAAATAAAGAAGACCGAGTAATAGCAGGTGTAGCCTCTGGAATCTCTGCCTATTTTGGTATCGATAAAGTAGTTATTCGATTATTGTTGTTGGTCAGTATATTTTTAGGTGGATTCGGTATCATCTTCTATTTTGTCCTGTGGATCATTACGCCAGAAGCTGTCTCTATTACGGAAAAAATGAAAATGGAAGGTGAACCTATCACTTTGAGCAACATAGAAACTAATTTTAAAAATAGACTCAAAGTAGTCGAAAGAGACAAAAATCCCTTAATAAAAATAATCATAATCCCCTTTAAGCTTTTGGCGGTTGTATTGGAAACCTTAGCAAAAATATTAGGCCCATTATTGGCTTTTCTAGGTAAGGTCTTGAGAATTGTATTAGGCATTGGCTTTATTATCATAGGTTTAGGCCTATCTTTTGTATTACTCCTTATTTTCCTCATCACACTGGGAATTAACCTAAGTTGGACTGATGTCATGATTTCAGGTTTTTTCCCGTTGGAACTCTTTGCATCCTCGATCAATACCTTAACCGCTGTCACTTTACTACTGGCCTTTATGATCCCAATGCTTGCCATTGTATTATTGGGCTTCACCGTTATCACCAAGCGTTCCCTACTCAATCGCTACCTCGGGGCCATTCTTTTTACGCTGTGGATATTAGGGATTGCTGGATTATCTTTTTTGACTCCGGCAACTATAAAAGATTTTATATCAGAAAATTATGTCCAAATAATACAGAACTTTGAGCCCACAGATTCCCTATCTACCTTAACCTTAGCTCAAGGGGGTCAAGTAAATGATCGAGTTAATTTATACCTAGCAGGCCATGATAAAAGTGATTTTAAAGCCATCACACGTGTGAAGTCAAGGGGAAATACTCTAGAAAATGCTGAAAATAATGCGGCAAAAGTTTCATATGCTATTGTTCAAGAGGGAAATGAAATCATTTTTGACCGAGATATCAATTTAAACAGGACTCCATACCGCTTTCAAGAGGCAGAAATCACGCTATATGTGCCCTTTGGACTGCCCTTCATAATGGATGCTGATTTAGGTAAAATCCTGCGAAACACTTTATATCCGAGCGGTTACAATACCTCCGATCTTAATGGTAATCAATGGATTTTTGATCAAAATGGTCTGAATTGTATTACATGTGACTTACCAGCACCCGACACCCCCACATCTCCAAATATTGAAGATTCAACTCCCAGGGAACCTATGGTTCAGTCTCGTCCTAATTGGGAGGAAATCGATCTTGAACCCGCTATTTATAATTTTGCGAATTTTAAAGATATCACCATTTCATCTCACCTATATGTAACCATAGAACAAGCAGACCAGTATTATGTCGCCTTAAAAAAGAGACCTGAAGACGAAGACTTGCAATTTAAAATGGTGGCAGATAAACTAATAGTTAAAGCTACAGCCGATAGAGATTGGTGGGATGAGAACCCAGTGAGTGAAACAAGTCATTACTTACTGATCCGTACTCCTGAGGTAAAAAGTATCACCTTAAATGGTGCGATCTTAGGTGAAATTAATGGCCTCCAATCAGAAAACCTTGAACTGATCTTGACAGGCGCCACCTCCATAGCGGCAAATGCTAAGGTTAAATTTCTAGAAGCCTATCTAACGGGTGCCTCGACACTACAATTGACAGGTGGCGCTCAAAAATTTAAAATAAAATTAGTCGGTGCTTGTAATTTAGATGCCTCCAGTTTTAATACTAAAACCACTTATGCCTACGTCACAGGTGCTTCTACGGCTCACATTCATACTGAAGATTTTTTAAATATTGACGCTGCTGGAGTAAGTACCATCATCTATGAGGGAACCGATAACACAGAAATTCAAAGTGGCCTCTTGAGTAATATTATCAAAAAATAATATCTAAATCAATCTTTTTAGATCATAGAAGCCTTCCGTTATAAATTGTTCTCTCCATTAAAAAACCCTAATGAATCAAACAAAAAGATTTTCAAAAAATGCACAAAAAGATTTCAGTCTCATTGACGATATCCTGCTATATAAAAGTGAACATGCCTATAGCGAATTAATGGAACGATACAAAAAATCAGTTTATCATATGATTCTTAAAAAGGTATTTAACCAGGAGGATGCGGAAGACCTCACCATTGAAACCTTTTCAAAGGCATTTCATAAACTAGCCCTTTTTAAAAAAAATCATGCTTTCACTACTTGGCTTTTTCGCATCGCTACCAACCATACCATCGATTTTATGCGAAGAAAAAAAATACAGACCACAAGTATTCACAGCTCTTTTTCAGATGATCAAGGCGCAAAACTCAACCTCTACCTATTGGATCAAAATTTAGTACCTGATGAAATGATAATTAAGGATCAAAAAGTTGAACTAGTCAGATTATTTGTCAATCAAATGGAGTCAAAATATCAACAACTTATCACCCTTCGTTATTTTGATGAATTGAGTTATGCAGAGATAGCAGAACTACTTGATACCCCTTTGGGTACCATCAAAGCTCAATTGTATCGCTCTAGGATTCTACTCTCTAATTTACTAAATAATAAAGGGCAACATATATAAGTTTGCAAAGCCTACTCTTTTTTTATTATTTCAGTTTTTTAAATTTAATTCGTTTTGGTGCCAGATCTCCTAATCTTTTCTTCCTATTTTCTTCATAATCAGAAAAATTTCCTTCAAACCAAGATACCTGAGAATCTCCTTCAAAAGCCAATATATGGGTAGCTATTCGATCAAGAAACCATCGATCGTGAGAAATTACAACGGCACATCCTCCAAAGTTTTCAAGCCCTTCCTCTAGTGCTCTCAATGTATTGATATCCAAATCATTGGTAGGCTCATCCAATAAAATCAAATTAGCTCCTTGCTTGAGGGTCATGGCTAAATGGACTCTATTACGCTCTCCTCCAGATAAATCACCCACTTTTTTCTGTTGATCGGTCCCACTGAAGTTAAACCTGCTGGTATAAGCACGTGCATTCATTTCTTCCCCCCCCAAATTGATAAATTCATTTCCTCCTGAAATGGCATCAAACACCGTTTTTTCAAACTTTAATTGATCGTGCTCCTGATCAACATAGGACAAAACCACAGTAGACCCTACTTTAAAAGTCCCTGAATCTGGAGTTTCTTTTCCTGTAATTAACTTAAAAAGGGTTGATTTTCCTGCTCCGTTAGGGCCTATGACACCCACAATTCCCCCTTGAGGTAGACTAAAATGAAGATCATCAAAAAGCAGTTTATCTCCATATGATTTAGAGACTCCTTCCACGTCAATCACATTGCTCCCCAATCGCGGGCCTGGAGGTATAAAAAGTTCTAGTGTCGCTTCTTTTTGATTTGCTTCCTCCCCAAGCAGTTTCTCATATGCCCCTAATCTAGCTTTTGATTTCGCCTGCCTTGCTTTGGGCGCCATCCTGACCCATTCTAATTCGCGCTCTAAAGTTTTCTGCCTTTTAGAGATAGACTTATCCTCCTGAGCTAATCTTTTTTGTTTTTGATCCAACCAACTGGAATAATTACCCTTCCATGGAATACCCTCTCCTCTATCAAGTTCCAATATCCACCCGGCTACATTATCCAAAAAATATCTGTCGTGAGTAACCGCTATGACCGTGCCTTCATATTGCTGTAAATGATGCTCCAACCAAAGCACTGATTCAGCATCTAAGTGATTGGTAGGTTCATCCAACAACAAGACGTCAGGTTCTTGCAATAACAACCGACATAAAGCAACTCTTCTCTTTTCTCCTCCAGACAAGTTCTTAATCAACGCGTCCTCCGGAGGTGTTCTTAAGGCATCCATGGCCCGATCTAGCTTATTATCTAAGTCCCACGCACCCGATTGGTCAAGTTGCTCTTGGACCTTACCTTGTTGCTCAATAAGTTGCTCCATTTTGTCCGGATTATCCAAAATCTCAGATTCACCAAACTTCAAGTTAATCTGATCATATTCCTCTAGTAAACTGGTAACCTTCTTTACACCCTCCTTGATGACATCAATTACCCTCAATTCAGGATCCATTTTAGGCTCCTGCTCGAGCATTCCTACCGAATAGCCCGGGGAAAATACCACCTCTCCTTGAAATTGATCATCCAACCCAGCTATGATCTTTAGCAAAGAAGATTTACCAGATCCGTTGAGTCCCAAGACTCCAATTTTTGCTCCATAAAAAAAGGATAAATAGATGTTCTTTAAGACTTTTTTCTGAGGTGGATAGACTTTACTCAGCCCCGCCATAGAGAATATGATTTTATCTTCAGACATGCTTTGTCAATAATTTAAAAAGGTAATTTCATCAAAAAATAATCAATAATTTTATATGTCATAAAAAAATTCATTGTTTTCCAATCCAAAATAATTAAATTTCAAGCTTATACATCTTGCCCTACCACAATTGATCAATAGTCATTGAAGAGAGGCCAAAACTCTTACTCTAAAATACTAAAACAAAATTATGAAAATTACATATATCGGAGCTGGAAGCATTCAATTTGGTCCCTTAATCATCCAAGATATATTGATGAGCGATCTTTTGTGTAAAGAAGGTTTAGAAATTCATTTAATGGATATTGAACGTTCTCATTTAACTGAGGTAATAAAGCACGGAGATTATGTCAATCAAAAACTCAATAGACAGGCCAAAATTTTTGGTACTACGAACCTAAAAGAAGCCATAAGAGATGCTGATTTCGTTATTTGTGCTCTTGAGAAAGATAGAAATATATACTGGTCTCAGGACTTTCATATTCCTCTAAAATATGGTTTTAAGCAAGTTTATGGGGAAAATGGAGGTGTAGGATCCTTCTTTCATGCCCTTAGAAATATCAAGCCCATTATAGAGTTAGCCAAATTAATGGAGGACCTGTGTCCAAATGCCTTACTACTCAATTTTTCTAACCCAGAACATAAGATTTGTCAAGCAGTAAGTCAATTAACCTCCATTCAATCCATCGGTTTATGTCATGGCGTCTTCATGGGAAGAGATCAAATATCAGAAATGTTGGAAATACCCCTCTCAGAAATACAGACGAAAGCCTGCGGTATGAATCATTTTACTTGGTTTCAAGAAATCAAACATGTTACTACCGGAGAAGACTTGTATCCACAGTTAAAAGCTCGAGAACAAGAAGGAGATTGGCTAGCCAAATGGCATGAACTTGCTTTAGGTCGTATACTGTACCGCAGGTTTGGATTGTGGCCCTCACCAGCTTCCAATCATTATGGAGAGTACTTAAATTGGGCCGGTGAATTCGTAATTCATCAACTTCAATTTTTTTATGACCCTTGGGAGGGCCATCCGTGGGAAAAAAATGAAATTCCTGAAGGTGTTTATACTGTAGATAGGGTCAATTATGAGCGTCCTTGGAAAAAGGATTCTAATGAAAAACTTTTGCCTGTTGGGTCTACTGAAGCCATCAAGTTTAAAAATGAAGATGGTAGTTTTAAGCGTTCTGGAGAAATCGCAACACATATTATGGAAGCTACGCTGTCTGATGAAAATCGATGGCTAGAGGCTGTTAATATCCCTAATAAGGGTGCTATTCCCAACTTACCTGATGACCTTGTGGTAGAAGTTCCTGCATATGCCAACAGAAATGGAATTAAAGGGCATCAAATGAAAGCACTACCTGAAGCAGTTGCTGCTATCATTCGACTACATGGCAGTATCCATAAATTAATTGTAGAGGCCTATCAAGAAGGCTCAAAAGATAAACTCATGCAAGCCATACTCATAGAGCCCTCCGTCAATTCATATCGAAATGCTGTTGACATGTGTAATGAAATGCTGTCCTTACAAAAACACGTTTTACCAGAGATAAAATAATCTGAAAACATAATGTTGAATCAGATTTTATTGAATCCTCGGCTTGAGATCACAGACTGGATAGTCATCATAGGCTATCTTTCAATCAGTATCATCATTAGTGTGTTTTTCATCAAGCATGGCTCTGAGAATATCGAAGACTTTTTTGTTGCCGGGCGAAGTTTACCCTGGTGGCTTTTAGGAACTTCAATTGCCGCGACCTGGTTTGCAACAGACGCACCCCTAGCTATAACCGCTTTGGTAAGAAGTAAGGGCATTTATGCGAGCTGGCTTTGGTGGTATTTAGGCACAGGTATCATAATGATGGTCTTTTTTTTTGCTCATTACTGGAGACGGGCAGAAATTTTGACGGATGCCGAATTAATTGAATTGAGATATAACGGTAACTCTGCTTCTTTTTTAAGGGGATTCACAGCTGCTTTTTATGGTATTTTTAAAAATTGCGTAAGCCTAGGCTGGGTTATCCTAGCCATGCTAAAGTTTTCTGAGGTTATGCTCGGTGGGAGGGCAGAAATTGCCTTGGTAATCACTGCTGTATTTGCATTAATACACACATTGATGTCCGGGATTAAAGGAGTTGTTATTTTAGATACACTTCATTTTACGGTGGGTATCCTAAGCACCATACTCATGGCTATTTTAATCATGACAGCAGTGGGTGGTCCCTCAGGACTGGCATTAAAATTAAGCCTAAGTACAGAGGCTCCTCCTGGAATTACCGATATGTTACCCAACCTAGGGCATATTACCCTGCTAGAGATGATTGGATTTATCTGTTTAATATTAATCCTTTGGCTAGGACAAGCCCAAGGAGATGGGTTTATAGTCCAAAGATTATTTTCTGCAAAAAATGAAAAACATGCCATCAAAGCATCACTTTGGTTTGCACTAGCTGCTATCGTCATCCTTACCTGGCCCTGGATCATCATTGGATTAGGTTCTATCATTCTACTCCCTATTTCTGATGCTTCTGACGTACTCTTAGCTGATCCTGAACTCGCATATCCACTTATGATTTTGAAGGTCCTGCCCACTGGATTCAAAGGTCTATTGGTAGCTGCTTTTATGGCTGCTTTCATGAGTACTGTCGATACCCATCTTTGCTGGGGCGGTTCTTATGTCGTCAATGATATCTATAAAAGATTTTTAGTAAAAGGTAAGACTCCAAAACATTATTTATTCATCTCTAGAGTAAGCATTGTTTTTTTATTATTGTGCTCTAGCATTGCTGCATGGCAGATGGATAGCATTGCCAACGCTTGGGTTTATATTATTGAAATCATGTCAGGAGTAGCTATTATTTCCATGCTCAGATGGTTTTGGTGGCGCATCAATGCTTGGTCTGAAATCACAAGTATGGTTACGGCACTTTTATTAGCTAATGGCTCCTTTATTTCCAAAATAATTTATTTTTTTGATTTCATAAATATCAATCAACTCCATCAAATTCAATTTTACTATGACATTGATCATGCTTTGATTCGTGCGGCTGTCATTCTCATTGTCAGTACACTCATGAGTCTTCTGGTCACATTTCTTACTAAGCCCGTCGAAAATAATCGCTTATTGGCCTTTTACAAAAAAGTAAAACCAATGGGATGGTGGCAACCCATTGCCCTTCAAGCCCCAGAAATAATGATCCCTCAGGTAGCGAAAACAAGTTGGTTGGGCTTTGGATTTGGTGTAATTTTCTTAAATAGTGTCCTTTTCAGTGTGGGTCATCTCGTTTTAGGCCATTATTTAATTGCCTTTATGCTCATAGTTATTGCCATTATTTCCGGGCGCATAACCCTTCGTCAAGTCGAAAATGCCACAACCGAATAATCTCATGAAATGAGAAATAATTTTTTTGATAAAGTTTCCTGCTCTAAATAAATTGGACAAACTATTATTTGTGAATAATTAATAGATGTCTGATTTTTTGCGAAAAAAGCTTGGAGTCACTCGTGAAATCATTCCCAAACGGATTTATTGAAAATGAGACCATATATCGCAACGCTTGGGGTGAGCATCCGGCTAGAATAATAGGCGTTGTTAAAAATGTAGATTTTTCATTAGCCTATTTTGAATCAAACTTCGAAAAATTCAAAAATCAGCTTGATCTGCTCATAGAGCGGATAGAACAAACTGAAAATAGAGGAATTTTTCTAAATAAAGCAAAACATCTCAAAGCAACTTTACCTGAATTAAAGGGTCCTGGTGATTTCCAAGCCTTAGATAATAAAATATCTGATCTCATCAAGCTTATCCTCAAAACCATCAAGGACAATAGAACTAAAAACGCCGAAGTCAAGGGTGAATTAATCCAAAAAATAAAGGCGGTCAAAGATCTCTTACATTGGGGAGAAGCGACCGCTCAAATTTTATCTATTCAAGAAAAATGGTTTCACACAGGTCGTGCTGAAGCCTCAAAAGAAGCCCACTTAAATGAAGAATTTAAAAATATATTAGATTCATTTTTCGATCAAAAAAAAGCTTTTTATGATGACAAAAACAACCTTATCACTTTTTATGAAAGAAAATATGAAGCACTCATTCGGGAAGCAAAAAAATTAGAAAGATTAAGCGAAGATCAAAAATTATCGAAATTAGAAAGTTTAAAAATCGCCTAGAAACAAAATGGGGTAATAAAAAAAATCAAATATGACCAACTGAAGAAGGAATTTGACTGTGTCAATAAACCCATAAAGGTGGGCTTTAGTCTTGACCAAGTTCTTCAATTAATCCAAAAGTTAAAAACTAAAAAAGAAATTAGTAGAAGCGAGCTGATCAAATACAGGAAACAATTGACTTTTTTAAATAAAAATGGCTTCAACCATCCAAAGTTGAAACTTCTACTAACAGAAGGAAATGAATGGCTTGACCTCTCCGAAGAGCTCCTTTTTATTGAAGGGCTCTGCCAAAAAAAAACATTTAAAATTTCATGAAAAGTCCATGAAGAACCAGCTGGAAATAAAGGTTCAAATAACTCATAAATTACTTAAAAGGGATCAATCTGAATTGAAAACTTTGGAAGATAATTCAATCATTTTCAATAGTAAACGCTCCGCTTTTGATGAAATAGTAGCAAAAAAAATAAAGTTTCAAAAAAAAAATCAAGATAAAAAAGAAGTTATTATTGAATTTTGACGCGTAAAAATTTTGAGAATACAAAAATTCTACTCTTTTTAGCCGAAATTATTTAAATAAAGATAATATAAGTTTGATAAATTCTTTTTAGTTATACTTTTGCGCGAATATTAAATATTACTAATATGTATTGGACATTAGAATTGGCTTCATATCTTGAAGATGCACCCTGGCCAGCTACCAAGGATGAGTTGATCGACTTTTCGATTCGTTCTGGAACCCCTTTAGAAGTTGTAGAAAATCTACAAGAATTAGAAGACGATGGAAATCCCTATGAAAATATAGATGAAATTTGGCCAGATTATCCAACCAAAGAGGACTTTTTCTTCAATGAAGATGAATACTAAGCCAAATTTTTTGATAAAAAGAGTTGAGCTAAATCAAGATCCTCTTCAGTAGTGATCTTAATATTCTGATAAAACCCTTCGATCAAATGGACCTCATGGCCCTTAGAAGCCACTAATGAAGCATCATCTGTGAAACGGCCATCATTAGCCGTTTCATATGATTTTTTTAATAAATCTATATCAAAAGTTTGAGGTGTTTGAATCAGATAATAATTTGATCTATCTCTAGTTACCGTAGTCCTACCAGATTTTTCCCTAATAGAATCTTTTAGTGCCACCGAAGCAACTGCTGACTTATGGATGGCTGCAGCCTCATAACTGGCATTGATTAATTGAGCACTTACGCAAGGTCTCGCTGCATCATGAATAGCCACAATCCCTGGACCTTCTACCCATTTTAATCCGTTCCTCACTGACTGGAAACGAGTCTCCCCGCCGTCGACTATTTGAATGGAATGTTTGGGTAGCCATTGCTTTTTAATGCTTTTCCAACGTTCGAGGTGCTTTTTAGCCATGACCAAAATCAACACATCTACCTCTACCCTTAAAAATGATTCTAACGTATAAACTAGGACGGGTTTCCCTGATATTTCAATAAACTGTTTAGGCACCTCATTGTTCATACGCGTACCTTGTCCCCCTGCTACTATAACTGCAAAACGACGGCCTAGAGACATATCAGATAATCAACATGGCATCGCCGAAGGTAAAAAATCGATATTTTTCTTTGATCGCCAATTGGTAAGCTTCCATGATCAAATCATATCCTCCGAAAGCTGAAGCCATCATGAGCAAGGTCGATTCAGGCAAATGGAAATTGGTCACCAACGCATTACATATTTTAAAATCATAAGGTGGAAAGATGAATTTATCTGTCCAGCCCGTACTTTCTTTCAACCGTCCACCTGCCGAAACAGAAGACTCTATCGATCGCATGACGGTTGTGCCAACCGCACAAACTCTTTTCTTGGTGTCCAATGCCTCATTGACTCGCTGTGCTGTTTTATCTAATACCTCGTAATTTTCACTGTCCATTTTATGCTTGGTCAGGTCTTCTACATCTACAGGCCTAAAGGTACCCAAGCCTACATGCAATGTGATACATTCGATATCTACACCCACAATCTCGAGTCTTTTAAGCAGTTGCTTCGTAAAATGCAACCCAGCAGTCGGTGCCGCCACGGCACCTATTTTATCAGCATAAATGGTTTGAAAACGCTCTTTATCTGAAGCCTCTGCTATCCTATTCAGCATTTTTGGGAGTGGTGTTTCTCCCAAATTATCAATCAATTTATAGAAGTCATGCTGTTCGCCATCAAATAGAAATCTAATCGTTCTACCTCTTGATGTAGTGTTGTCAATGACTTCAGCCACCAACTCTCCTTCACCGAAATACAACTTATTTCCTACCCTTATTTTTCTAGCGGGATCTACCAATACATCCCATAGATGCATTTCCTTATTGAGCTCTCTGAGTAAAAAAACTTCTATTTTAGCACCCGTCTTTTCCTTATTCCCGTATAATCTGGCAGGAAACACTTTGGTGTCGTTAAGTACCATGACGTCGTCTTCACTAAAATAATTGACGAGGTCTTTAAAAGTCTTATGCTCAAACTTTCCTGTATCCTTGTGAATCACCATCAAACGTGAGTCATCCCTATTTTCCATAGGATGTGAGGCAATGATGCTTGATGGAATATCGAATTTGAATGCTGATAGCTTCATGAAAAAAAATTATAGGATGACAAAAATATTATGGAATACGTGCGCAAAATTAAACAAATGTTTTTTATTAAATTCAAATTTTTCATTTCCAGCCAATTATCTTACCCATTAATATGAAAATAATAACAAAACTTATCCTTGAAAGCTTTCGATTTGCACGGAACGCATTAAAAATGAATATGCTGCGAACCATACTATCATTATTGGGGGTAACCATCGGCATTTTTGCCATAATTTCTGTTTTCACACTCGTTGATTCTTTAGAGCGCAGTCTAAAGGAGAGTTTTAATTTTTTAGGTGCCAATACAATACTTGTACAAAAGTGGCCTTGGGGACTAGGGGGAGACGGACCTTATCCCTGGTGGAAATATTTAAAACGTCCACATCCCACATGGGAAGAATACGAGTTTTTAGTAGAAAACGTCCAAAATGCAGCAAGTTTATGCATCATGGCCAATAAAGGTGGTATTATGGTGAAATTCGAAAATAATAGCAGCAATGAGGTAACTCTCATGGGTGTTTCTAATTCCTACAAAGACGTCTACGAAGTAGCTATCGAAGAAGGTCGGTATTTTACTGCACAGGAATCCATCGGAGGCAGGTCGGTAGCTATCATAGGTCATAGAATTGCTGAAGATTTATTCGCAGAGCTCAATCCCATCGGCAAAACTTTAAAAATTAAAGGGATCTCTTATTATGTAATTGGTAAATTAAAAGAAGAGGGAGAAGGTTTTCTTGAAATGGAGTCCAAAGATGATTTGATCATCACTCCTTATCATTCCCTCACCAAGCTTTATTATATCGGTAAAGGCAAAGGGGGTCTAGAGCCCGACATTACCCTAAAAGGATATGATTCAGATTTAGGACTTATTGAACTTGAATCTGAAATAAAAGGTTTGATGAGATCTAAAAGAGGATTAAAACCTCGAGAAGAAGAAAATTTCGCTATAAATCATCCCGATGCAATTGCTGAATTTATCGGTGCAACATTCGATATCATAGGTATTGCTGGATGGGTCATTGGCTCATTTTCCATTCTTGTGGGAGGATTTGGAATCGCAAATATTATGTTTGTTTCTGTTCGAGAACGTACGAATATTATAGGTATCCAAAAATCACTCGGAGCCAAAAATTATTTTATCTTATTTCAATTTTTGTTTGAATCCGTATTTCTTTCGTTGATCGGCGGAGCGCTCGGTATTTTTCTCGTTTATTTATTGAGTTTCGCCAATTTGGGGACCTTAGAACTTAGGCTTAGTCTAAATAATGTGTTCCTTGGATTAGGCGTCTCCGTATTCATCGGTATCGTATCTGGAATTATTCCGGCGGCCCTAGCCGCAAGAATGGATCCAGTAATGGCCATTAGAACGCAATAAATTTTGCTACAATTGATCCCAAAATTAAGTTTTGATAAAGATTAAATTTGATATCAACCGTGAATCTTTTCCTTTATCAAACGCTCCAGATCATCCATAAGCTCAACATTATCCTCAAGAAGTAGCTTAACCGCATCTCTTCCTTGTCCCAACTTATTCCCATCATAGGAAAACCATGAGCCCGACTTCTGAATAATTTCTAATTCAACACCCAAATCCAAAATTTCTCCAGATTTACTGATCCCCTTACCGTACATAATATCAAATTCCACGACTTTAAAAGGTGGGGCAATTTTATTTTTAACTACCTTCACCTTGGTTCGGTTCCCCAATATATTATCAGCACTTTCTTTAATTTGACCTATTCGACGAATATCTAACCTCACCGATGCATAAAATTTAAGTGCATTTCCTCCGGTGGTTGTCTCTGGATTACCAAACATAATACCTATTTTCTCCCGAAGCTGATTAATGAAAATACATGCACAGCCAGATTTACTGATGGCCCCCGTTAGTTTTCTTAATGCCTGAGACATCAATCTCGCTTGCAGTCCCATTTTACTATCTCCCATCTCTCCTTCAAGCTCAGCCCTTGGCACCAAGGCCGCCACGGAATCGATCACAATAATATCAATGGCACCA
>Ga0206129_10001855_pt1 | contig 27528 bp, 19 predicted proteins | sample Helgoland_Spring_8_FD_148616 | JGI IMG/M metagenome (GOLD analysis project Ga0206129, IMG submission 148616) | Pelagic subsurface seawater microbial communities from Kabeltonne, Helgoland, North Sea - Helgoland_Spring_Bloom_20160502_2 | ecosystem: Environmental > Aquatic > Marine > Epipelagic ...
TATCTGACAGTAAGTTTAATAGAAACCTTAGAAAATTTCAAGAATCCTCAAGAAACGTAAAAGGGTCTCAAGGTCAGTATGATGTTTATTCCAAAGGAGTTTCACGAGGAGCTAGCGGATATCGCGGAGGTACATTTAATGTAACAGAACAAGCTACAAAGAAATCACTAGGAAGCCCAAAGGAACAAATAGCTTTTGAAACAGACCAGTCAGGTATTAAAAAGACTGGAAAGGATGCAACAAATACAAATCCTTTAGAGTCTACGAACAAAAAGAGCAACAAGTTCTTTAAAAAGACTACTCCTTTAAAAATGAAATACTTTAAATAATGGCATACAAGCAAGAACCTAAATCCCCGATATTAAAAAGGTGTTGGGAAGGGTACTCCCCAGTACCTGGTAAAAAGAAAGAGGAAAAAGGAAGTTGCGCGAAATCACCTGCTAAAAAGACCGCAGCTTGGACACGCAAGGAAGGCAAATCAGAAACTGGTGGTTTGAACCAAAAAGGTGTTGATGCTTATAAAAGAGACAACCCTGGGTCTAAGTTACAAACAGCAGTTACGACAAAACCATCTAAACTTAAAAAAGGTAGTAAGGATGCTAAGCGTAGAAAATCGTTTTGTGCAAGAATGAGCGGAATGCCAGGAGCTATGAAAAAACCTAACGGAGAGCCAACTAGGAAGAAGTTAGCTTTAGACAAATGGAATTGCTAATGGCATCAAAAGGACTAGGAGATACAATAGAAAAAATTACAAAAGCAACAGGAATTAAAACAATAGTAGATAAACTTCCTGGTGATTGCGGGTGTAACAAACGAAAAGAGGCACTAAATAAAGTGTTTCCATATAAACAAAAATAGTAACAATTAAATCAAATCATTATGAGTAAAGTAAAAACAATTGAAGTAGAAGCAAAAGAAGTAAAGTCGATTTCAGAAGACCAATTAAAAGGCTTGCAAGAGGCTGTTAACAAACAGAATCAAATTCAAATGCAAATCGGAGGTCTTGAGGGTCATAAAGCAGAGTTAGTAATTCAATTACAAGGTGTAGTGAAAGATCTTTCTGGATTACAAGCCGATCTTGAAAAAGAGTTTGGAGCTGTTAATATTGACCTACAAACAGGAATTATTTCAGATGCATCTAATTCGTAAGATAAGCATCGGTAAAGACTATAAGAATGACGCTATGCACTACGCTGTTGGACAGGAAGTGTATGGCGGTCATACTATAGCTCATATATTGGAAGAAGAAGAAAAGTACTCTATACATATAACAAAAGGCGATACAATAATGCCTTGGAAAGACTTTAATAAAAACATGTCCATTTCTGTGGAGTACGATTTAAACTATTAAAATGCAAAGCGTTTTTAATTATTTAGTAAAACCCAAAGGCAACAGAACCGTTGGATTTAAAAAAATAGAAGGACAAACATTATTACTCAATACAGATCTACAGAATCACAGTTATACGAATAGAGTAGGGACAATACTTAATTTACCTCTAGTTGGTAATGAAGAATTAAAAGAAGGAGATGACGTAATTGTGCATCATAATGTTTTTAGAAGGTTTAGAGACGTTAGAGGCAATGAGAAGGATAGTAAAAATTATTTAGCTGAAGATGTTTACACCGTACAAGCTGATCAAATATACGCTTTTAAAAGAGACGACGAATGGAGAGCTTTAAAAGGGTTTTGTTTTATTAAACCCATAAAAGAAGACAAGATGTTTTCTGTATCATTTGAGAGGCCATTAATAGGTATTGTAAAACTAGGTAATGACGAAATAAAAACCGAGTCATTAGTAGGTTTTAAGCCGAACTCAGAATATGAGTTTGTAATAGAAGGGCAGAGGTTATACCGAGTACCCATCAATTCAATCACAATCAAATATGAATATCAAGGAAACGAAGAGGAATATAATCCAAGCTGGGCAAGTGGCAGTTGAGGAGTTGATAAAAGTAGCTAAAGAATCTATAATTGATTCCGAGGATGATTTAACAGCAGATAAATTAAAAAATGCCGCAGCTACTAAGAAGTTGGCTATATTCGATGCTTTTGAAATACTAGCGCGGATTGAGGAAGAGGAGAGAGTGTTGGAAAACAAACCTAAGAAAGAGCTTGAAACAATAGAGTTTAAAGGCTTTGCTGAAAGAAAATCTAAGTAATGTACGAGCAGAGCTTATACAGGGTTGTAACCCCTATAAAATTAACTACTATTTCTAGACTTAACAAAGGAAAGAAGTGGGGGTATGGATACAACAAAGAGCACGACATTGTAGTAATAAGCAAAACTGGCCAAATAGGTGAAATATACGAAATACAAAACCTTAGGATAGCTTTACCGAAGTCGCTAGGTAAGTTAGCTAAGACAACAGACAGATGGACTGTCGAGGAGTACCCTAGAGAATTAAATGCTATAAAGAGTATATTTGATTGGAGGGATTATCCTGAAGATTTTAAAACTAAATGGGGACCATATATAGATGAGCAATTTAATAAAAGAGAAAACGGACACTGGTTCAATAATAAAGGTGTGGATACTTACATTACTGGTGCTCACTTTATGTACTTGCAGTGGTCCAAAATTGATGTTGGTAAGCCGGAATTTAGGGAATCAAACAGATTATTCTACATATTCTGGGAAGCTTGTAAAGCAGACAGAAGAAGTTATGGTATGTGCTATCTCAAGAACAGACGTTCAGGCTTTTCATTCATGGCATCTGGTGAGACCGTTAATATGGCAACAATATCGTCCGACGCACGTTTTGGGATTTTGTCCAAATCTGGTGCCGATGCAAAGAAAATGTTCACAGATAAAGTCGTACCCATTTCTGTTAACCTACCGTTCTTCTTTAAACCCGTACAAGACGGTATGGACAGACCGAAGACAGAACTTGCGTACCGAGTACCTGCATCAAAATTCACAAGGAGGCGACTCGATTCGAATAAGGCTACAGAGACCATCGCGGGACTTGACACAACGATTGACTGGAAAAACACCGGTGATAACGCGTACGATGGGGAGAAACTCAAACTTCTCGTCCATGACGAATCGGGTAAATGGGAAAGACCGAACAACATCCTCAACAACTGGAGGGTTACGAAAACAACATTAAGGTTAGGAGCAAGAGTTATTGGAAAGTGTATGATGGGATCAACGTCAAACGCTTTAGATAAGGGTGGTGAGAATTTTAAAAAGCTATATGCAACATCAGATGTTACAAAAAGAAACGCCAACGGACAAACTCGCTCAGGATTATATTCTTTGTTCATTCCTATGGAATGGAATTACGAAGGATTCATTGACGCTTATGGAATGCCTGTATTCAATACCCCACCAGAAGGCTGTGAAGACCCACATGGCGACCCTATTGAAGTCGGAGTCATTGAACACTGGAATAATGAAGCTGAAGGATTAAAAGGCGACCAGGACGCTCTAAACGAATATTACAGACAATTCCCTCGAACAGAGGAACACGCTTTTAGAGATGAAACTAAAAACAGTATATTTAACTTAGCAAAAATATACGAACAAATAGATTACAACGAAGACTTAGCCAACAGTAATGTAGTTACAAGAGGTAGTTTTCAATGGCAAAATGGTATAAAAGATTCTAAAGTTATATTTAGTCCAAATCCACAAGGTAGGTTCTTAATAACCTGGACACCTGCTTACGATATACAGAACAGGCAAATAATTAAGAATGGGGTTAGGCATCCAGGTAATGAACATATGGGGGCTTTTGGTTGTGATAGTTACGATATATCAGGAACAACTGATGGAAGAGGATCTAAAGGCGCTTTACACGGTTTAACTAAGTTTAGTATGGAAGACGCTCCACCGAGCACTTTCTTTTTAGAGTATGTAGCAAGACCACAAACGGCTGAAATGTTTTTTGAAGACGTATTAATGGCTTGTGTGTTTTATGGAATGCCTTTACTATGTGAAAATAACAAACCTAGGCTTTTGTATTATTTTAAAAGAAGAGGTTACCGAGGCTACTCGATGAATCGTCCTGATAAGCTTTGGAATAAACTATCAGTAACAGAAAGAGAGATTGGTGGAATACCGAATTCAAGTGAAGATATAAAGCAAGCGCATGCATCCGCTATAGAAATGTATATAGACGGTTATGTAGGTTTAAAGTCTGATGGAAATTACGGTACAATGTATTTTAATGAAACCCTAAATGATTGGTCAAAATTTGATATAAACAATAGAACAAAGTTTGATGCAGCAATAAGCTCAGGCTTAGCGATAATGGCGTGTAACAAGGATTTATACAAGCCAAATGCTCCAATACAAAAAAGAACAATGAAAGTTAAATTTGCAAAATACAGACAAGACGGCAATTTATCCGAGATAATAAAATAAGAATATGGCTAGAGGTGTAACAAATAGTTTTTTTCCAAGTCAAGTTGTAAGTGATCAAGAGAAAATGTCTCAAGATTATGGGCTACAAGTTGGTAGAGCAATTACTAACGAATGGTTCGACGGTAATTCCGGAACAACTAGATTTAAAAGTAATCAAAATACATTCCACGCTCTAAGGTTGTATGCGAGAGGGGAGCAACCTATACAAAAGTACAAAGACGAAATGTCTATAAATGGAGATTTGTCTTATTTAAACTTAGACTGGAAGCCTGTACCTATTCTATCTAAATTCGTAGATATTGTAGTTAATGGAATATCTGATAGAAGTTTTGACATTACAGCTTACTCTCAGGATCCTTATGGTATTTCCAAGAGAACTGCTTATATGGAGTCCATAATCAGAGATATGCAAACTCAAGAATTAAACAACTTTGCTCAAGAGCAATTTGGTATTAATCTGTTTGAGAATGCCTCCGATAAATTACCTGACTCTGAAGAGGAGCTAGATATACACATGCAACTTAGTTACAAGCAAGGTATTGAAATAGCTGAAGAAGAGGCTATTAATACTATGCTCGTAAGCAATAACTATGATTTAACAAAAAGGAGAATAAACGAAGACTTAACTATATTAGGTATTGGGGCTGTTAAAAACAACTTTACAGAATCTAACGGCGTTACTGTAGATTACGTAGATCCGGCTTATATGGTTTATTCATATACAGAAGATCCTTATTTTCAAGATATATACTACGTAGGTGAAGTAAAATTCGTACCTATTAATGAGCTTAAGAAACAGTTCCCCAATTTAACGCAAGATCAGTTAGAGCAAATTCAACAACAAGGAACTCAAAACAAAGGCGCATACAACAATAACTTAACTAACGATTACAATAACGACAGAGACTCAAACGTAATACAGCTTTTATATTTTAATTATAAAACTTATATGAATGAGGTTTATAAAGTTAAAGAAACAGCAACCGGAGCAACGAAAGTAATAGTAAGGGATGATCAATATGATCCACCTATAGAAGCTTACGAGGCGGAATATGGAAAGTTATCTAGATCTTTAGAAGTGCTGTATGAAGGAGTAATGGTATTAGGTACTAACCTATTGTTGAAATGGGAGATGGCACCAAATATGATGCGCCCTAAAAGTGATTCGTCTAAAGTTAAAATGAATTACTCTATTACCGCTCCGAGAATGTATCAAGGTAAAATAGAATCTATAGTTAGTAGGTGTACTGGTTTTGCGGATATGATTCAATTAACTCATTTAAAGTTACAACAAGTATTGCAAAGAATGATACCTGACGGTGTTTATTTAGATGCTGACGGTATTAATGAAGTTGATTTAGGTAACGGAACGAATTACAATCCTCAAGAAGCTCTTAATATGTTCTTCCAAACTGGATCTGTTATCGGTAGATCATATACTCAAGATGGAGATATGAATCCAGGCAAAGTTCCAATCCAGGAAATCCAAACCGGTAGTGGCGGACAAAAAATGGCAACGTTAATTCAGACTTACAATTATTATCTGCAAATGATAAGAGATGTAACGGGATTAAACGAAGCAAGAGATGGTAGTACGCCTGATTCAAGAGCTTTAGTAGGTATTCAAAAGATGGCAGCAGCAAACTCAAATACAGCCACAAGGCATATATTAGATGCTGGTTTGTTCTTAACAAAAGAAACAGCAGAGTGTTTATCTCTTAGAATATCTGACATATTAGAATACCACCCAGCTAAAGAAGCTTTTATTCAAAAGATAGGAGGTTTTAACGTAGCTACCTTAGAGGAGCTTAGTGATTTGCATTTACACGACTTCGGTATCTTCTTAGAGCTAAGACCTGATGATGAACAAAAACAAGTTTTAGAAAATAATGTGCAAACAGCCTTACAAGCAGGTTTGATAGATTTATCCGATGCTATTGATATTCGGGAAGTTAAAAATATAAAACTAGCTAATCAATTATTAAAGGTTAAGCAAAAGAAACGCCAAGAAAGACTGCAAGCTGAGCAACAAGCTAATATACAAGCTCAAGCGCAAGCAAACGCCCAGGCTCAACAAGTAGCAGCTCAAGCTGAAATACAAAAGGATCAAGCCTTATTTTCTACAAAATCTCAACTTGAACAGTTGAAAGGTCAGATTGAACAGCAAAGAATACAAGTTGAAGTAGAAGCAAAAAAAGAATTGATGGAGCTGGAGTTTCAATACAACATGAAACTTAAAGATATCGAGGTGGAAGCTATGAAGGCAAAAGAAAACTCCATAGAAGACCGAAAAGACAAGCGTACTAAGATACAGGGCACGCAACAGAGCGAGATGATTGCCCAAAGACAACAAGATTTACCACCAAAAGACTTTGAATCGTCGGGAAATGACGTGATGGGTAGTGGATTTGGCTTAGGTTCCTTCGAACCTAGGTAATAATAGTAGTAACAATTATATAATATTTTATCATGGCAGAAGCACAAAACACAGAAGGTACGTTTAAAATAAAAAAACCTACCGAAAAACCTACTGAAGCGCCAGCTACAGTGGAGCAAGTAGAGCAAACAGGTCCAGCGTCTGTCTCGGAAGATGGAACTCTAAAGCTTGATTTATCAAAACCAATAGAAACAAATGCCAACACAGAGCAAGAAACAGTAGACGTGGTTGCAGATCAACAAGTTGAACCTGTACAAGAAGTGGAAGCAGAAGTACCACAACAACCAGACCCAGTTCAAGTTGAAGAATCCGTTCCTGAAGAATTAGAGAATGAATTTTTACAAGAAGTAACAGACGAAGAAATTGCAGAGACAGCAGTAGAACTCGAAGAGCAGGTTGAGCAAGCTATAGTAGAGCAAGCTGCAGGTGTTGAGTTACCGGAGAACATCCAAAAAGTAGTTGATTTTATAAATGACACAGGAGGAAGTTTAGAGGACTACGTCAAATTAAATGTAGATTATGGTTCATTAGATGAAGATCAATTATTAAAAGAATATTATCAATCATCAAAACCTCACTTAAACAGTGATGAAGTTGAATTCTTATTAGATGAGAATTTCGCATATGATGAAGACATAGACGAAGACAGGGATGTAATAAAAAAGAAAATAGCTAGGAAAGAAGAACTCTCAAAAGCTAAAACATACTTAGACAATTTAAAATCTAAATATTACGAAGAAATAAAGGGAGGTAGTAAATTAGCTCCAGAACAAAAGAAAGCGGTGGATTTTTTCAATCGCTATACAAAAGAAAATGAACTAGCAACTCAAACAGCTGAGAAGCAAACAAATGTGTTTTTAGATAAAACAGGTAAATTATTTAATAAGGATTTCAAAGGTTTTGATTATTCTGTTGGTGATAAAAAATATCGTTTTAAAGTAAAAGATGCGGAAACAGTGAAGAATACTCAAAGTGATATTAACAATTTTATCAAGAAGTTCTTGAATGAAGATGGTGAAATGTCAGATGCTTCGGGTTATCACAAAAGTTTGTTTACAGCTATGAATGCTGATTCTGTCGCACAACATTTCTATGAGCAGGGTAAGGCCGATGCATTGAAAGCAAGCGTATCAAATTCGAAAAACATTAAAATGGGCGCGAGAGGTGTTCACGAAGATGTTAAACCGAACAATGGTGGGTGGAGCGTAAGAGCAGTTGACAGTGGAGGTGATAGTTCGAAATTAAAGATAAAATCATTTAAACATTTAAAGTAAAAAAATTATGGCAGGATTTGCAACAGCGCCAGCTACATTAGCTAACTTAGCGCATTTAACACCAAGACCAGTAAAAGGTTTATTCGGAGACAACTATTTGTCTTTACAGGATATGGACTGGGCACAACAATTTTTACCAGAAGTATATGAGAAAGAAGTAGAAAGATACGGTAACCGTACTATCTCTGGTTTCTTACGTATGGTTGGAGCAGAAATGCCAATGGCATCTGATCAAGTAGTTTGGTCTGAGCAAGGAAGATTACATATCGCTTATGATACTGTAGAATCTAACGCTACTGGTACAGAAATCTCTTTACCTTCTCCTGGAGCAGATGGAAAAGTTCCATTATTAGGACCTGGAATGACAGTTGTTATTTCAAAAGGTAACGTAACAAATAAAGCTTTTATCGTATCAGCAGGAGCAGTTGCAGGCGGATTACAGCCTTATGCTATTAAAGCATACGACACAGCTAGTGGAGCATTAGATGCAGCTCTTTTTAGTGCAGATGCAGCTAACCCTCTTAACTTATTCGTATTTGGTTCTGAATATGGAAAAGGATCTAGCTTAGCTGGTAATTCAGTTGATGCTTCTTTCACTACTTTCAGTAACAAACCAATCATCTTAAGAGACAAGTACTCTGTAAATGGTTCAGATGTTGCTCAAATTGGATGGGTTGAAGTTACTACTGAGATCGGAACAGGTGGATACTTATGGTATTTAAAATCTGAGCACGAGTCTAGAATTCGTTTTGAAGACTATTTAGAAATGAGTATGGTTGAAGCAACTAATGCACAAAGTGCTTTTACAGATGCATCAGGAGCAGCTATCACGGGTACTCAAGGTTTATTCTCTACTATTGAAGAAAGAGGATTGGTTTACAATGACCCAGATTTCGGCGCTGCTGCTGGAGCAGGTATAGCTGAATTCGATAATGTTTTACAAGAACTTGACAAGCAAGGAGCAATTGAAGAGAACATGTTATTCTTAGACAGAAGCACATCTTTATCTATTGACAATATGTTAGCTGCTCAAAATTCTTACGGAGCTGGAGGTACATCTTATGGTGTATTTGACAATTCTGAAGATATGGCTTTAAACCTTGGATTCTCAGGATTCAGACGTGGAGCTTATGACTTTTACAAAACTGACTGGAAATATCTAAATGACTCTACAACTCGTGGATTAATTGACGATGTTAAAGGTGTGTTAGTACCAGCTGGAACTTCTACAGTTTATGACCAACAATTAGGACAGAACATTTCAAGACCTTTCTTACACATCCGTTATAGAGCTTCAGAAGCTGATGACAGACGTTTGAAATCTTGGGTTACTGGTTCAGTTGGAGGAAACTATACAAGTGACGAGGATGCAATGAATGTTCACTTCTTATCAGAAAGAACAATGTGTACTCAAGCTGCTAACAACTTTGTATTATTCAAAGCAACCTAGTAGATTAAATTAATGTAATTCTTACCCTCGTTGAAACTACGGGGGTAATTATTACTCTTATTAACATTTATATTATATTATATTATGGCTGTAAAAGCAAAGGCGAGCGTAGCTCCAAAGAACGATGATTGGATCATCAAAGATAGATTATACGAATTAACTAGAGGTAAAAAACCTTTAGTATTCACAGTGCCAACAACACATAGCACTAAAAAAGCATTACTGTGGTTTGACAAGGAAGCTGGATATCAAAGAGAATTAAGATATGCTACCAATCAAAAAAGTTGTTTCGTAGACGAACAGCAAGGGCAAGTTACATTAGGTAGAATTGTATTTAGAGACGGTATATTAAGAGTGAAAGGAGAGGATGTTGTTTTACAAAAATTACTATCGATTTATCACCCGTACGCTATAGACGGAATTATTGAAGAATACAAGCCTGTGCAAATTGCTCAAAATCAATCAGACTGGATTGAATACGAATTAGCTGCTTTAAATTTAGCAAAGAGTCTTCCTATAGAAGAAGCTGAAGCTATATTAAGAGTTGAGATAGGGGAGAAAGTGAACTCCTTAACATCCGCAGAATTAAAAAGAGATGTACTAGTTTTTGCTAGGAACCAACCTCAATTGTTTATGGACTTAGCCCAAGACGACAATGTACAGTTAAGAAGCTTTGGTGCAAAAGCTGTAGAAGCCAAAATATTGACTTTATCGCCAGACCAAAGAACATTTACTTACGGAGAAAGTGGTAGAAAAGTAATGACAGTACCTTTTGACGAACACCCATACTCTGCATTAGCAGCATTCTTTAAAACAGATGAAGGTATGGAAATATATAAAGCAATAGAAAAGAGACTTAAATAGTCACCTTTATAGTAATAGGCTATCGAGAGGTGGCCTATTATTATAATAATTAAAAAATAAATTATGGCTGTAAGCATAGATACTGTATATCAAAGGGTATTAGCAATACTTAATAAAGAGCAAAGAGGATATGTTACTCCTCAAGAATTTAATCTATTTGCTAACCAAGCACAATTAGATATATTTGAACAATACTTTTATGATATTAACCAGTTCGGAAGAATCTCAGGTAATGATACTGAATTCTCAGACATGCTCAACGTCCTTAACGAAAAAATAAACATATTTGAAACTACTGCAGATATGGTGTGGTCTAATAACTATTGGAACCCACCTGCTAATCTGTATAGAATGGGATCTATAGTTTACGAGAATACAATTACTACAAAATCATTGTACCCAACACCCAATACAGTGGTTACAACAAAAGTTCCTGTAGAAGCGGAGCGTATAAATTATAATGAATATTTATACATAGCTCAATCAGGAATGACAAAACCAACAAACTCAAGACCCGTATTCGTAGCTAGTACTTCAGGTTACAAGGTATACGGAGCCACTGAAGTGACTTCAAATGATGTTAAGTGCAATTACATTAGAAAACCAGTAGAAGCTGCCTGGGGCTACCAAATGGTCTATGGGGAAGCGCTATACGATTCTACTGTGTCAACTGATTTTGAATTACATCCATCAGAGGAAACGGAACTAGTTACAAAAATATTAGAATTCGCTGGATTATCCGTACAAGATGTTCAAATGTATCAAGTAGCAGCAGGGATGGGCGCTCAAAATAACCAACAAGAAAAATCATAATATATGGGACTTATAGATAAAACACAGGAAGAATACTATTTAGGCCCTGATGGCGTTTGGGATAGTCACGATGAAGACTACGGGAGTTATCAATTTGTACCTATCAATGATATCATAAATACCTTTATGGTGGCTTATGTTGGTGAGGATAAGAATATTTCAAAAGTAAAAAGAACAGATGTGCAATTTCATGCCATGCGCGCTATTCAAGAGTTTAGCTTTGACATGCTCCCTCAAGATAAGTCTATTGAAATAGACGTACCCCCTGGTTTATATTTTGTGCTACCACAAGATTATGTCAACTTCACTAAGTTATCATGGACAGATACTCAAGGTATTGAAAGACCTATATATAGAACAAACATAACTAGTAATCCTAGTGCGCCGCTTCAGGATACAGATTATGAATACACGTTCGATCAAAATGGTAACATTTTAAAAGCTGAGAAGTCAGAAACTCTAAAGCGATGGAATGAAAGATCTACAAGCGGAGCTTCTGATGCTAATAGTGCATTTAATATAAACAATCCAGATCTACTGGGGCTTTATGCTTATGGTAGAAGATACGGTTTAGATCCGGAATTAGCTCAAGCAAATGGTACTTTTTATATAGATAACGCAAATGGCGTGGTTAGGTTTAGCTCTGATCTTAGAGGAAAGCTAATAACATTAAAATACATAAGCGACGGATTAGGTTCAGATGAAGATATGGTTGTACACAAATTTGCCGTAGACGCTATATACAAGTATATAATTCACGCTGTACTTTCCACTAGAGCAAACACTCAAGAATATCTAGTTGCTAGATACAAGAGGGAATTAGCAGCCGCTAGGAGAAATGCAAAAATTAGATTATCTCAATTAAAATCTGAATTAATTGTGCAAGTAATGAGAAACCAATCCAAGTGGATTAAACACTAAGATATATGCCAGAACTAATACATACATTTACCGGTGGGAAAATGAATAAAGACCTTGACGAGAGGTTGCTTCCTAATGGCGAATATCGAGATGCTTTAAACTTAGAAGTTGCTTCATCTGATACTTCTCAGGTAGGTACGTTTCAGAATCTAAAAGGTAACACCGAAAAATCATATTCAAGCTACGACGCTAGCACTGGGGCAAAAACAGTATGGAACCCATCTGTATATATAGACGCTTTACCAAATGCTACTTGTATAGGGTCTATCGCGGAGCCTAACTCAGATATTATATACTGGTTTATTACATCAGATACTTATGACGCAATAGCTAGCTACAACACAGTTACTCAAGTTACCTTACCATTAATAGTAGATACACAAAATATTTTTAATTTTAAATCGGATCATTTAATCACAGGAGTAAACATATTAGAAGGCATGTTGCTTTGGACAGACAACCAAACAGAGCCTAAGCAAATATATATATCAGAATGGGTAGGATCTACACCTAACTTCCTTACGCACTCACAAATTTACAATAGAGATTTCATAGAATCAGACACTACTGTTATAAAGAAGTTTCCTTTGCAACCGCCTACAATAACGGCTTATTCAACTGCAACTGTTGATGCGGATGGTAATCCTGCGGTTGTGACCACTTCTGCTTTATATTCATTTTATGTGCAAGCACCAGGAACAACAGATCCCCAAGGAACCCCTATGACGCCATCTGACGGCCCTCAGACTTTGCAGTGGCAGGGTAATAATTTACCTTTTTACGCAGCAGGTCAAATATTATTGTTAACCAGCGCTTCCGCAGACCCTCTAGATCCTAATGCGGTTATTCGTGTTAGTATAGACAGTGTCATAGGTTCAAGCGGAAATCAGACGGGAGCTAATGTAACAGTTCTTTCAGTAGGTATATCGGACGACGGGGAGCTAGGAGTGCAGACTTTGTACGATATCGTTTTAGAGGAAGAAAAGCCTTTTTTTGAATTTAGATTTGCTAGGTTCGGATACAGATACAAATATAAGAACAATGAAGTATCGGCATATTCTCCTTTTACAAGCCCAGCATTTCTCCCAGGGGCATTTAACTACTCGTCTAAAGAAGGATACAACTTAGGTATGGTTAATAACATAAGACAGCTTGAAATTTCAAACTTTATACCCTCAAATCTACCGGTAGGCGTAACGAGCGTGGATATCTTGTATAAAGCATCAAACAACACTAATGTATATGTAGTTGACACCTTTAAAGAGACGGATGCTGAATGGGCCTCTAATGCGTTTAATATATCAAGTGAAATAATAACTTCTGTCGTGCAGAGCAATCAGTTGTTAAGACCTTACGACAACGTACCTAGATTTGCTTTAAGCCAAGAGGTTGTGGCGAATAGATTGATTTTTGCGAACTACACGCAGAATTTTAACATGCTAACCTCAAATCTAACTCCCTTACAGGTTAATCTAAATGTATCTTTACAGTCTGATCAAGTACTAAACACAATAGACGGAGTTACTGCTGGCCTTGGTTTAGATAACAAGAGTGTGTACCCTTCTGTAAAAAGTATTAGAACTTACCAAATAGGTGTTGGCTACCAGGATGAATACGGAAGAACTACACCTGTATTTACAGGTAAAGACGCTTCCGTTACAGTCGAAAAAGAAGATGCTCAATTTGCCAATAGCTTAACAGCTCAGTTGATTAATTCCACGCCTTATTACGCTCAAGATAAACCTTTTTCCACTTTTAAATATTATGTAAAAGAGACTAGTCAAGAGTATTACAACCTATGTTTAGACAGGTTTTACAACGCTGAAGATGGTAATATATGGCTATCATTTCCGTCCGCTGAAAGAAACAAAATAGACGAGGAGACTTTTCTTATATTAAAAAAAGAACATGACAGCGCCACACCAATAACAACAAAAGCTAGGTATAAAGTTATAGCTATTGAGAATGAAGCGCCTCAGTTTTTAAAAGAAACCAAATTATCAATGGGAGTAATGCCTACGGAATTTTTTACCGGAGGTGTACCTATAGAGGGTACTAATGAAATATGGGTAGAAAAAACAAAAACAAGCCCAGCGGGATTTGATGAAATTTTTGGGGAAAACACAAGAACAGAATCTAGTTTGCTCCTTAGAGTTCTAAGCCCCTCAAATCAAAGTAATTATTACAAGATTTCAACTTTTGGATTAGCAGGAGCTGGAAATGAATATGTAAGAATAGTATCTTCGAAACCATTTGAAGAGGATATGTTTTTTACAACCGTTAATCCAGATGGCTCTGGAGGTGTAACTACAGGTTTATCGTTAGAGTTATTAAGAACTGAAACTTTAAACAAAGCGGAATTTACTGGTAGATTTTTTGTTAAAGTAAATGAAGACGCTTCTTTAAGAGATAGTGTGATTGCCGCTAATGCTGCAAGTAACACAAAATATGTAAGAAAAGCTTTTGAGCCTGTCTATTATTTGGAGGGAAGTTATACCTCTAGAAGTTTTTGGAGAGGTCCTTGGCTATACAACGATGCTACCAGCGGAAGAAGCAGAATGTTTATAGATAAAATGAATACAGATTGCGGTAGATCATTAGTCAACAGAACAGGACAGGGTATTTCTGGTGGAAGCATGGACATATCTTATGCAGGAGGCTATGGAAGGGGAGCTACCACCGGGGGTATATACAAATCAAGACCAGCCTTAGTATCTCAGTTAACTACACCAGGCACTTTATTTAGATTTATAGATGCAGGAAACGGAATAAAAGACCCGGATGGTACGGTTTATAAAATAACAACTTCAGACAGACAGCTAGGTACCTGTTACGATTGTAAAGGAGGTGGAAGATTTAATGATGAGTTAAATCAGCTTGTTAGATGGTCTCTTGAATTTGTTCAAGTGAAAGACAATTTCAGTCCCTTGAGTTGGAATCCGGTAACAGCGTCTGACGGAATTGTAAAGTGGAACCAAAACAGCTCAAACAACTGGGCTGACTCTTATGTAGGTATTGAATTTCTTGGAGTAGACTTAAGTGAAGATTCTTTTACAACAGATAACCCGGCTATTTTTGAAACAGAACCGAAAGAAGCAACCGAACTAGATATTTATTATGAAATAGCAGGTAACTATCCTATAAGTGAGCACGGAGCTGTACATAAATTAGATTGGTTTAACTGTTATTCATTTGGAAATGGAGTTGAATCTGACAGAATTAGAGATGATTACAATGCACCCACTATAAATAACGGTGTTAAAGCAAGTGCTGTTCTTGATGAACCCTATGAGCAAGAAACAAGATCTAATGGTTTAATATTTTCACAAATATTTAATTCAACGTCAGGAGTAAACGGATTAAATCAATTTATTCAAGCTGAAAATATAACTAAAGATGTTAACCCAGAGTACGGGTCAATTCAAAAACTGTACGCTAGAGACACTGATTTAATTACATTGTGTGAGAATAAGTCGATGAAGATATTAGCTAATAAGGATGCTTTATTTAACGCTGATGGCAGTTCAAATGTAACATCTAATAAAGCTGTTCTTGGTCAAACAATAACATATCAAGGAGAGTATGGTATTGGCACAAATCCAGAATCATTCGCTGAGTTTGGATTTAGAATGTATTTTGTAGATTCTAACAGAGGAACTGTCATAAGATTATCTAATGATGGGATAACACCTGTTTCTGATTATGGAATGCATGGTTTTTTCCAGAACAATCTATCTATCAATAAAAAAATAATTGGCTCTTGGGATGCTGACACTAGAAATTACAATGTTACCCTTAACAGTCTTACCCCCTACTGGCAACAGACACTAGGCGCTGGTAAAACAGATAGGCTTAATAAGGATCCGGAATGCGGTGCTTTTATTAACGAGTACCCTACATATTCGACTACAGTATCTTTTAAAGATGATTTAAACGGATGGACCTCTAGGAAAACATATATACCAGAAAACGGAGTTAGTTTAAATAATGTTTACTACACTTTCAAATCAGGTAAGATATGGGAAATGAATTCCAATACTTCGTATAATAACTTTTATAGCAAAGGACCTTCTGACGCGAATGGTTTAGAACCTTATTACGAAAGTTCTTTTACTGCTATTTTTAACGAAAACCCTACATCTGTTAAAGATTTTAGAACCATTAGTTACAGCGGAACGAATTCTCGTGAATATATATACAAGACTGCAGCAACAGGTGCTAAGAACTTTTCTTTAGCGCAAGTACAAGCGCAGCAGTTAATACCTACGGAATTTTCAACAACTAAAGGTTGGTACGCAAACTCTATAATAACCGACTTGCAAGAAGGAGAAGTTAAAGAGCTTGTAAATAAAGAAGGTAAATATTACAACTACATAAAAGGATTACCTACATTTTTTGTGGATGATTGTAATAACAATGTGGATTCACATGAATTTAATGTGCAAGGTATTGGAAGAGCGAGTTTTATAACAGGTAATGTTAAAAAAACTGTGTATACGGTAACAAATAAAATTGATCCAGGTTGTTTTTCTCCAGCACCAACATGTTTCTTTTCCCCTACCACTAAAGCACAACTACAAACAGCATTAGATTTATGGGTTTCAGACCAACCCGCAGCGGTTATTGCTTACGGACAAATAAACGATTGGTGTACAGGAGCTATTACCGATATGTCATCTTTATTTTTCGGTAAAACTACTTTCAATGATGATATTTCAAATTGGGACGTGAGTAATGTTACTAATATGGAGGCTATGTTTTGGGGCATAGTCGCATTTAATCAAAACATTGGTGCTTGGGACGTGAGTAATGTGGATAATATGTACGGCATGTTTAGCGGCGCAGATGCTTTTAATGGAGACATTAGCGGTTGGGATGTGAGTAATGTAGCTAATATGTCGCGTATGTTTCAAGTTACAACCTCATTTAATCAAAACATTGGTGCTTGGGATGTGAGTAGTGTCACTAATATGAGTAATATGTTTGCAGAAACTTCTGCATTTGATGGAGATATATCTTCTTGGGATGTGAGTAATGTTACTAATATGAGAAGTATGTTTTTTCTTGCGCAGCCATTTAACCAAGACATTGGTTCTTGGAATGTGGGTAATGTGGAAAATATGGATTTTATGTTTTATGGTGCAGAGACATTTAATCAAGATTTAAGCGGATGGAATGTGATTAATGTTGGTTCCCCAACCGAATTTGACACAGGAGCTACTTCTTGGACATTGCCAAGACCTTCTTTTTAACAATAATTAATAAATATCACAAGCATGGCGTTTGATAATTTTACAGTAAATGTAGTAAGTTTTAATGAAACAGGGGGGGTTGACTGGACACAGAGTCGTCCTTCTGTCGCTTTGACTATAACTCCTAACACGGGATATGCAATAAACGCTGCAAATTTCTCCCCTATAAATCCATTGCCTAACTACGTTGACTCTGTTACGTTTTCGCAATCAGGGACTAATATAGAGTGCACAATACTATACACAACGCCTAGTGTAATGCCTAGTGACAATGTGCTAATATCTTTGTGTATCGCTGGATCTGCGTCCTTAGTCAATTTATCAGTAGATGGTATAGTTGATTACAATACCGTAAATACAGTATTGCCTGTTCCGCCTATAACAACAGAGCCTTACAGTGGGTCAGGAGCCTTTGCTACTACTTCTCAATTAGAGAATATTGTTGTGGAAGCTAATCCTGGGTATTACTTCTCATCAACCCCTACAGCTTCCTTGGCTATTGGATCACTGGCTGATTACTCAATTGTACAAACATTAACTAATGATGCCGAGGGGAATCTTATACAAGTAAATTTTGCTGTAAATTACACGTTCCCAAATTACTCAGTAACTGGAGATAAAATATTAGTTACAGGAGCTGCTGCTGAACTATACATTCCACCTATAGAGATACAGTCTTATTCTATAAGTTCTGCAAATGTAATTATATCTGGAGAAACTAGACCTATTACAATTTACGGTATAATTGGAGCTTCTTGGGGTTTGACGGTTGTAGAAAGCGTTGGTGGTACAACAATTGGACAATTTTCAGGAACAATAGACAGTAGCGGATTAGCTACAGAAAATATAACCTTCCCTTTATCGTTAGTAGATGTAGATTATACATTTATATTGACTGGAGATTTAGCTAGTTCTTTTTGTACGGTCTCACCATACACTCCCTGTTTAACAGGACAACCTGCTGTTTGGGAGCTGCATCAATACGCAGCTCAAGATGTTAGTTTTAATTTAGCGTCTTCAAGCTCAAGCATAATAATCGGGGCAGCTGACACTAAATCTTTTACACCTTTAGGTTCCCCTGGTATTACTGCTTACAGTGTATCAGCTTCTAAGCTAAGCACAGGTGGAGACTTTATTTTTAGTGCAACACCTGTTAATATTGATTGGTCAAATCAAAATGGATACGAACCAATTACTAATCAAGTAGTGCAAGCCCCATTGACAATAAGCGTAGATAATTTATCTGACCCTAAAACTTTAGCAATAAGTCTAAACACAAACATTATTGAGGTGGGAAGTCAACCTTTGCTAAGCGAACTTAATCTTGATGACTTTCTAATATACCTTCAGCCAATACAACTGTACTATGGACTTACAGAAGAAATATCGTGTTGCAGCGGTGTGCTAGGTAATTACTTTATACTAGAAAGCGAAACTTTTTCCAATGCTAGTGCTATACTCCTATCAGACGGAACACCAGCTATTGATGGATTTTATACAGAACCATAACAACAACTAATACAGTAAATATGCCAAATTACAGACAACAAATATCGGGAAGCTTATTGGCTTCTACTGTTTGCCCCTCGTGCCCTCCTCCGTTTATTCCCTGCAGCTCAGCCGAATCTTCTGGAGGAGTCGGTATAACTGATTATTCAGCTAGTTTAAGCTCTGGAGGCGGGTTACTTGCTTTCTTGTTTAACCCTCAAGGTGTACCTGATAAATTAGAAATAATACATGGAGCTGCCGCGGGTACTAAGAAAGCTACAACAGGTATGAATGCTACTGATAATTATGGCCCTTTTGATAATGTTTACGGGACAGAGACCGCGAATACAGTGCCTACAGCCTCTCAGACTCTTAGTATACAGCAATTCATAGGTACAGACAAAGGAGCAGTGGCTACAAGGTTAACAGAATTTACAACAGAAACCGGGTATGAAGTACCTAATTTAACTATAGGAAGTGTAACTTACCAACAGGTTGTATGGTGGACGTATAGCGACGCGGATTATTTAGCTGACAGTACAGCTACTATAAGAGTTACAGGTGCAACTGGTACCGGATGGAATCTTATTAGACTTTGCTGCCCTGACGGTAATTGCGTAACGCCGACCCCATAACTAATAAACAAATATAAATGGATTCAATAACACTAACATTCCCGCAAACCTTAAATGTATCTATACAGGTAGGAGACACCGCTTACTACAGCAATGATGTAAACGGAGTTGATATACAAGTTATAGGGCTGATTACAGCTATCAACAGGGCTTCAAACTCTGTTACTACAGAAATAGATGCAAACACAATAAGACCTACCTTAACTAGCTTTATACTCTTTAGTAAAACAGCTAGTGTAAACACTAATGGTTTGAAAGGCTACTATGCTGAAATGCAGTTCAAGAATGATTCAACGGATTATGCTGAGCTATTCTCTGTGGGCTCTGAAATATTTATAAGTAGCAAATAATACGTAATAATAACACATAAAACAATATAATTATGCCAATAGGAATATTAAGCGCCGTTCAAGGTCTTTCAGGCATTGCTGGTGGTCTCATAGGTAGCGGAGCAAGAAGGAGAGAGCAACAGGCGGCTCAGAAAGAATTTAACACAAATAAAGCCAGAATGGAAGGTGCGGATACATCTAATTTGGCTACTAATCAGGAAAACGTATACGAAGACTTAACTGTTAATACGCAGCAAGCTGACTTTGTTAATCAACAGCAGCAAGCAGGTATGGCAAATACTATGGACGCTCTTCAAGGCGCGGCTGGTGGTTCAGGTATTGCAGCGTTAGCACAATCAATGTCTAACCAACAAGCGCAAAATGCACAAAGCGCATCAGCTAGTATTGGGCAGCAGGAAGCCGGTAATCAAATGGCGGAAAGACAAATGGCAGGTCAGCTACAAGCTAAAGAACTTCAAGGGGCTTACGAGTCTAGAGCTGCTGAAAAAGACAAAACAGATACTATGCTCGGCATGTCTCAGCAAAGATTAGGCGCCGCGAATGCAGCTCAAGACGCTGCTAAAGCAAGCATAATGGGAGGTGTTGGTAGTGTGGCAGCGGGAGTTTTACCACAAATACCAGGTTTAGCTAAAGGGGGCGACTTCTTGCAGAACATGTTCGGCATGCAACCAGCAACAACAACACAGGATTTAACGAACAAGTAATATGGCAAACAACGCATTAATACAAGGAGCTGCCCAAACAAGCAAGAAATTTTTAGATGTAGGCGGCGCGATCGGAGCGGGTATTGCAGCGGGAGACTCTACTGTTTTAGCAACTCAAACTCCTCCTAGAACAAAAGCAAACGAATCTATTCAGCAGAAAGTTAACGGATATATGGCAAAGATGAAGACCGACATGGATTTCACTAGCTTTACTCCTGCTGAAACTAAGTCTATGCGTGAATTTCTACTTGCGGAGCGTTCAAAGTACGTTGACGCAGCAAAGACAGCAGCTCAGTTTAAAGATGCTACATCTCCAGCGTATTTAGAAGCGGTTGATGTTATGCAAGGTGTTAATAACAGTTTTACTAATTTAGCTTCTCAGCTAGGTTCTTATAAAAAAGGAAAAGTAGACTACGCTTCAGCAATGCAACAAGGTTTATTTTCTAACGGAAACGACCCTAGCAGATCTAGAGAGTCTATGATTGCTTACGGTTTTTACGATGGTGATGGCGATGGGAGAAGTGATTCTCGTTATGACTCACCTTTCCAAATACAAGAAGGTGGAAACATTGGTTTTAAAGTTGACGGCAATACTATAGATTATGGAGACATGGCTGAACCTTTTGTTAAAGACACTAAGTTTTTAAATAGCTTAAACAAAGTGAGTGAAAATGCTTACAACAACGGGGCTAGTGGAAAAAACGATAATCAATATGCACAAGATTCATACAATCAGTCATTAGACAGCTCTTTGCAAAACGAAGATACCTTAAGATCTATCATATATGACTTTAAGTCAGAAGTAAAACTAGATGACGTAGGGAACGCTTTAGATGCTGGTAATATAACTATAGAACAAGCAAGGGAAAACGTAAAATCCAGACTACTTGTAGCTAGAAATCAAGCTTTTGCAGATGGCTCAAGGGAATATAAAGCAAAACGAAACAAAGCAACTATAGCGTCAATGAGTCCTGCTCAGCAATTCCAGGCAAACGCTATGAATAAAAAACTAAAACTGCTTGAAAGTGGTAAAGAAATCACAGCTAGAACTCAAGGCAATAAGTTATCTGCTCAGATGATTGGCGGCGGTGGGTTTGGTTACTACATAATAAAAGACGCTACTGGGTTTCCAATTGAAGAAATAGGTCCAAGCGGAGAGTATGTTACTAAAAGGTTCTCACGAGACGAAGTTATAGACAGATTAGATTTAAACGTAATGGGATTAAACAATTAAATAAAATTAAATATGGCATCAACAGATCCAATATACAAAATAAATAATAAAGAGGTACCTGCATCTACTATAAAGTTAGCAGCGGAGCAGAACGGTATAACTTTTGAAGAATATGTAACTAGGCGTGGTGCTGTTTTAGTGCCGGGAAAGAAGACAGACTCTACAATTACGAATCCAAATGTGGAGTCAGGGAATACGGGATTAGATGGGGAAAATGGTTCTTCGGAATTACCAAAGGATAACGACGGTATAACTTTTGGAGAGCCGATGGATTACGATTTTGACAATCCAGAGGGAGCTGAAAGTTCAGGTAGGCGATTTATTCAGTTGAAAAGCGGCGGTAGAATTTTCGAGGATACCTATTTACAAGAGGTTAAAGAAAACCCTATAGATAAATACAACAGACCAAAGCCAGCTACATTTGAGGAGTATGTATTAGCTAACAAATGGGATCCTGCTAATATTGGAGTAGAGGGTATTAAAGAGCCTAAGAAGAAAACCACTAATTACGAAGTTGCTCGTAAAATAATGGACGATTTAAAAATTAACTTTAGTAATACCGAAGCTCAGAATCAAGCTCATCAAGCAGAAGCTAATACGCTGTTTGTGCCTTACGCCGATAGACCTAAAACATATGTAAACACAGGAGGTCTTCAGAGTAGAGCTGTAACGGTAGTAGAGGATAACGAAGAATACGATACATTTGTTAACGAAGCCAGCAAAAGGCTTAATGTTAAAAAAGGCACTGGTGATAATCCTTTTGGATCAAAAGAAGCAGAGGTATTAAAGCTAGCAAATAGGCTGTATGTAACAGATAAACAAAGAACGAACTATGCTGACAACCTAGAGGCATACGCTAGAGAAAATGAAAGTTCTTTAAAGGGAACTTCCGTTGAGGCTAACTTAGACTATATTGAGGACGTTGCTAAGAAGGCTATAAAAGGTAATGTTGTTAAAATAAAGGCTAATCAAGCTAAAGCTCAAATTATGGTTGACGCTATGGTTTTGATGAAGGACGAAAGAGTTGCTTTGCGTACAGCGGAATATAATACAAATGATGAAATCACAGCAGCTCAAGCTCGTGACAAATATCTTGCAGAAAATATAGTAGTAGCAAACCAGAAATACGAAGAATATTTTCAAAACGACATACAGAGTTTAGCGTACGAAAACGCAGAGAATGAAGCTATACTTGATATTGCAAAGCGTAGCTATAAAAACACGTCTATAATAGGAGCTAATGTTGCTGCTACTATAGGTGAAACTATTGGAGGTATACTAAACGTTCCTGAATGGTTAGTTGTTAGTGCAGAATCAATAGTTACAGGCAACTCCCCTGAAGAAACAGCTACTAGGATGTCAGGTTATCTTGATTTTGGAGGCGATGTGTTACAAGAAGCAGGACAAGCGTTTAGAAATAGTGTAGCGAAACCTATAGACGTAGGGGATATAGACTCATGGGATGATTTTGCTTATTGGGGAACCGATATGGTAAGTAATCAAGCGCTTAATACAGTGCTTATGGTTGCTGCACCCGCGGCTTCGCTAGGTATTATGTCAACCAGCGCTGCTGGTGGAAAGTATTCTGACATGATGGGTTCCATCGAAAACGGAGAAGCTAAATATAATGGGTGGCAAATGTTTGCAGCTCCTGCTATAATAGGTACATTGGAGTACGCTACAGAGAAAGTAAGTTTAGGTCAATTAAAAGGCATAAAAACAGTTTTCAAAAAGAATAACTCTGTTCAAAAAGCAGCGACGGAATACATAAATGACAGAATATTAAACAAGAATTACTTTGTAGATACCGTTGGAGAGGGATTTGCAGAGGGGATTAATCAATTAGGTGGCAATGCTACTGATATATTTTTATTAGACAATAAAAACGTGCATATTTGGGACGGGGTTCCCAATGCTGCAGCCTCAGGAGCTTTTATGAGCGGAGTTATATACAAAGCACCTGTAGTTGGAGCTAAAATGTTATCTCCTTTTGCAAAACAAGATATGAAACCTAGGATATTTGCTAATGTCCAAATGCTTAACAAAATAGAGATGGAGTTAACTAAGCCAGATTTATCTGATTCAGTTAAAAAGTCTTTAAAAGATTCTAGTGCAAAAATCCAACAAGCAAATACTGATATCATAACAGAGCAGCTAGACAACGTAGATGGTTTAACTGATAGCCAAAAAACTGAGCTCATCGCTATAGACAAAAGTAAGGTGCAAGTGCAAGCAGAGTGGTCTGAAATAAATGACGATACTTCTGTAAGCGACGATATTAAAGCTGAATTACTCGAAACAAAAAACAAAGAGTACAGCAAGCTTAATGGGGAAAAAAATGCTATACTCGCTAAAGCTGGTGCTGACCAAGACATATTGAAAGTACAAACGTTACTTACTCAAATAGATGGTAAGAGCGAACTTAAAGTTTTTGAAACTGATGACAAAAGCACGTCAGACGAGCAATTAAAAGCTTTTTTGATTGAGCAAGGCAATACAGAAGAGTATGCAGAAGCAAATAAATCTAATTACGGAGCATTTGTTCCGGATATAAATGATCCTACTAAAGAATATTTAGTAATAAACAAAGATTCAGCTTTAGAAGATAAAGTTGTTACTACTGGGCAGCACGAGTTTTTACACAAGGTACTCAAGCAAGCCTTCGCTAGTAATCCAGAATTAGCTACAACAATGGGGTCGTTATTATTAAAAGAAATAAATACCAACCCAGACTTAAGCAGCCCTGAATTAAGAGGTAGAATATCTCAATACGCTGAGTTGCTAGCTGACCCTACTAAAGACTTTAATGAAGCAGATTTCTTTGAAGAAGTATTGACTACATTTTCAGAGGCATTGAAAAACGATGAAGTTACAGTAAATGAAACTATTGCATCTAAAATAGGTGACATAATAAGGAGAGCTGCTAATTCATTAGGTATTAGAAAAGTTAAGTTCAAGACGTCTAAAGATGTTGTAAATTTCATAAGAGACTACAACAGAGATTTTTCTAAAGCTAAATTATCTAAGCAACTACAGAAATTTTCTGAAGGAGAAAGCACATCTACTAAAACAGCTGCTAGTCTAAAATCACCTAAATCTGTTTTAAACGAAATTAACGATTTAGTTCCACCTAGTGTTAAAACTCAAGCAGACTATTTTTCACCTAAAGTTTTTAATCCTATATACAATGCTACATTACCAAACGGTGTTATTAGCAATTACATAAAGTCAAAATCGCCTAGTAAAGAAGTTGGAGAAAAAGCTATAGCGGGAATACAAGATCGATTAGTTAACTATGATCCAGCAGCAGAAAGAAAGAAAGCTGGAAACAAAGAGCCTATTACTTTTGGCGAGTTTATATTCGCTAACACAAATTTCATTAAGTTAGATGCTAAAAAAGCTTTATTTAAAGAAAGTGAAGCTGCTAAGAAAACCACTGACTTAGACACTAAAGAAGCACAGGCCAAGATTGCTGAAGATGACATTGTTAAAAAAGATAGACCCAAGTTTAGAAAATTAATTGATAGTGGTGTTTTACCGGGATTTACTATTAAAGAAATTGGCGGTAAATTAACTAAAGTTGTAAAAGTATTAAAATCTAAGCTTGATGCTAAAGTTTCTATAAACAAATCGGTTTCACCTTTAATTGCTGAGATAAAGAAAGCAATGGGTAAGCAAGCTGATATTGATCTTAAGGAAGCTATGGGTGGAAAAGCCGATGCTAAATTACAGAAGTGGTTACTAAAGAATAAGAAGGCGATACTGGAGAACATGACAACTACTTGGCTTATGGGAGCAATTCCTGAAGCTATACAAAAATCTGTTGGCGGTACGTATAAAGTAGACGATGCTGGCACCCGAGTTAAAGATTCTTACGGCGATTTTATATTCGTTCCAAATTTCACAAGCGACTGGCAAGGTAAAACTATAGACAGAGAAAAAACATCGACAAACAAATTAGGTAAGACTTCTGGCGGGGATATTGTTAGAAGACTGCCTAATATAGCGACTGCTTTAAGCGACGCTGACTTCGTTGGATCTGTGTTACAGGATGTAAGTATAGATGCTGATGGTAAGATGACCTCAGGAGCTCCTATACGAGGCAAGAAAGAGTCTATGGCTAAAGCTATAGCTGAAGAAATATCGTTAGAGGTGTTTAACAAAGAATTACAAAATGAAAACAGTGAAGTAAGTAAAGCTTTTGAAAACAATCAAGCAGCCTTAGGTGTGGTTTTAGCCGATGCATTTGTAGAAGATGTAGCTAGACAATCTGAAAGAGGTGCTGTTAAGTTTTCTATATCAAAACTGCAAGACATGTTCTATTCCTCTATTGAAGGCGATGCGGCTGCGGTAGACGGCTTGTATACTACGTTAGACGAAGAATCTAAAGCTATATGGGAAAAAGTAGGCACTCAATTAAGCGGTGGCTCAGAAGGCTATAAAAAAGGTTTAAAAGTATGGGAAGATGCTCCTAATGCTGTAAAAGGTATATTAGCAGATTATTTTAAAAATAATTCTAAAAGAGATAACAAAATTGCAATGAATCAGTTAGATGTTTTTTCTAATAAACTCATTGATGCATTACCTAACTCTATAGTTAAAGCTTTAGGGTTTGATTTCTTTGGAGCTCATTTCAGATACCTAAATACAAAAGAAGGCACTAAAGGGGGTACTATTAAAAACAAAATAAACAACTTAAAAGCGGACGATATTGATTTAGGGTTTGACGCTAACGATATTACTATAGTACAAGCAGGGTTTGGTTTAGTTGACAAAATAACTAAAGACGTATTGAATAAAGAATTTAATACAGTTCAGGATAAAATAGATTATTTTAATGAAAATTATAAAGACAAGGTAGATGCTTTAAACGTAGCTAACAAACAAGCTGCTCAAGCTGTTTTAGTAGCTGCATTCGATATAATAGCAAAAGACCCTAAGCAAGCAATAGGTTTTTTAAGGTTATTAGAATCGACAACTAACATTGGTAAGTCTTTAAGAGGATTGACGGGTATAAGTGATATTCAGTTTTATGCTGAATCGCAAGCAGTATACTTAAATAAAGATACAGGCGCTACTTATACAAATACACTGACTAAACCGCAGCAAAAACTTGCCGAAGAAGGTTTTATAGTCATAAATGAAAAACACCCCAATTACAAAGACGCAGTTAAAGCAATAAAAGATGGATCAAAACAATCTTTAGCTCAATTACTAAGAATTAAAGGAGAGCACGCAACTCCTGATGCTAAAAAGAAATTGGAAATTGCTAAAATTCTTTTAAACCAGGTGGCTATTGCTATAGAAAATCCAACCCAAGTAAAACTAATAAAGAATGCTTTTGCTGCCAAGCTAAATGTAGAGCTGCAAAATTTTAACCAGCAGTTAAATACAAAAGTTTTATCTGATATACAGGATTCAAAATTAGGTGCTACAAGCGACATAGGAGATGCTAGACTAGTAGTTATACCTAAAGAAAGCCTACTAGCGTTTTACGACATGGAGAGTGTACAAACAGCAGGTAGAGTTAAGCGTGCTTTTAACGATATGTTTACTACTGAAAAAACACAGAAGCTTGCTAGTGTTGAGACTCAGCAAAAAGCTATCAATAATGCTAGAAGCATTAAGTGGTCTCAATCACCTAAAAAAATACGAGTATTTGATTTCGATGATACATTAGCACGTACGAAAAGTAATGTGCTATACACAATGCCTGATGGCGCTACAGGTAAA
>Ga0206129_10001868_pt1 | contig 27452 bp, 20 predicted proteins | sample Helgoland_Spring_8_FD_148616 | JGI IMG/M metagenome (GOLD analysis project Ga0206129, IMG submission 148616) | Pelagic subsurface seawater microbial communities from Kabeltonne, Helgoland, North Sea - Helgoland_Spring_Bloom_20160502_2 | ecosystem: Environmental > Aquatic > Marine > Epipelagic ...
AGCACTTCATGTTTGATGCAGCTAGGAATAGGTAGAACTGACTGCATTTTTACAAGGTTTACGAGAATTTCTGGTTGGTTGATACTTCTTGATTTTGGCAAATAGGGTGTTTATGCTTCCTATACTCATTGAATGCCTATTCGCAAGCAAATCCTGCATTACTTTGGGGTTCGATTAGTTAATGGTTACTAACTAATATTTTCGGGATCGTCCATTTAGACAATGAAAAGGTAGTGCCTAAATTTTTGAGCGCCTTTCCATATCGTAATACACTGAGGAGCGCGATCATCATAAAGCAATGAGTTAAGGCAGAAACGGGGGGAGGTAAGTAAATGCTGATAACTTAATCCGATGGATGAAGTTATCAGCCAATATACACTTGACCCATAAATTCTTTACAAGGAGTTTGATATGAAATTAATCCAGTACAACAAATGGTGTGTACATTTTATTAGAGAGTGATTTTTCCTGCTGTTTTAAAGGAAACGAAAATTAATATTTATTTGAGACGAGACAAAGCGCTCCAAAAGGAATTTGAAAACAATAAAAATTTGTCAATCATCGTCAATTTAGCCGCCGTTATTGAAGCTGGATTCCTAGATTCTGAACCCCACAGAAAACTACGAAAATTGGATGCGTTAGCAACACCACTACCGCATCAAATTAATGAAACGCACCTCTCGTTCTTTAATTTTTTGAGCGATGCGTATGCATATAACGGAAAAGCCGTTCTGTTTCCACAGAGTCTAAACACCACCAACTTTGAATCGGCTGTCAATGATTGAATGCTTCCCTTTGTGACGCTTAGTGGTAATCACCTTCATGTAGCTTCTAATGAGGTTGATGAGATTCAGCGTATTACACTAAGGCTGTTCGGTGAGAGCGTATAACAAGGACATTGAATTCTTGTAGCTCACATTTGTTTTATTTGAAATAAGCACGATCTTTCGCCTTTTCAGTTCTTTGATCAAGCCGTCAAGCTCGACCTCGGCCAGATTGCGCTTAAAGAGTGAGTTGATAGGATTAAAAAGTGTTCTTATTTTTCTCGGCTTCAGCACATTTTGCTATGTGAATACAGCTTTCAAATATTTCACATAATCTAAGTTTGTCGACTATCTTAATATTCAACAGAAATACGAATTTATGATTAAAAGCCTGTGCGGGCCCTTTTTCCAGTCGCTTCGCTGCTGACTCAGTCTGGACTGATGAAATTAGCAAACCTTTTCTGAGCATAAAAATCTGTATCTCTATCAAACACGTCGATAGTAATTCAAAATTCCTTAAACGACGCGGAGCGACCAGAAGCTGCCCCGTCAATGAGATAGCGCAGTAATTCCTGGTTGCGCTTAGACGAATATAAGTTTGCAGTGGTTAGAACGCGCTCAAGGACTTGCCTCACCTCATCGCCGGAAGAGCTTGGATTATTTTCAGGCATGCGTTGGACTCTGGATATCCTCCCCCAAAACACTCTTGAATTCGTCAAAAGTTTGACTTGCAGTTGATACCGTAGCATACGTCACCAATGCCTCGATATCCCATATTTTGACATCTTTGTATCACTAACGAAAATGAAACTAACCGTTTGAGGCCCCTCGTGAAAAGAAATGACAGTCCTATTGCTTCACAAACACGCAGACGATTTTTGAAAGGATCTGGGGCGGGAGCCGTAGTGGCGGCTACCAGTTCACTGACCGCAGCCCCTATTGCAGTCGCCTCCGACTGCCACGCTGCTAAAACAAATTTTGACTTTGATGTTATCGTAGTGGGGGGCGGTCTTGCTGGTATAACCGCGGCACGAGACCTTCAGAAATCCGGCTACAAGACGCTATTACTGGAAGCCAGAAACCAACTTGGCGGCAGAACATTTACTACCACTTTTGCTGGCCAGGAGTTGGAACTGGGCGGGTCAATGATCCATTGGCTTCAGCCCCATATTTGGGCTGAGGTGGAGCGCTATGGAATAGAGCTTCACGAAACCTCATTGATGTCACCCGATCGGACGCTGATCAAGCTTGGTGACGGTAAGGTGGTAGAACCTGACACTGAAGAGATGATGGGGATTCTCGACGCTATTAATACCGCGATGGAGGAATCCCGTCAGGTTTGGAATCGACCTTATGATAGTGCATTTACGTGGGATGAAATTGTAAAACGCGACCACATGTCGATGGTAGATCGGATGGACCAGATGGACCTGACTCCGCTGCAACGTATAGCGCTGGATTCATTGTTTGGCTTTGGCGGTGGCGGAGAGGCGAATACCATCTCCTACAACGAGTGGATGCGCCTTTGGGCATTGGGTAACTGGAATTACCAGGGCTTCGCTGAGGCTGTGGGTCGGTATAAGATGAAAGGCGGCACTGCAGCGCTGGTCAAGGCGATCGTCGATGATGGCGGCTATGAAGTGCGTATGGGGTCTCCCGTCAAGCGCATCGAAAGCCATAAGGACCATGCGTTGGTCACCACTGCATATGACGACAAACAGATAAGTGCTGCTTACGTGGTTTGTGCGCTACCGGTCAACGTCATTGGTGACGTCGAGTTCTCGCCTGCTCTAAGCAAAGGCAAGCAAGCCGCTTATAAAGAGAAGCACACCGGTGTCAACGGGCTAATGTTCAATGTTGAGGTGAAAGGTGATATCGGCAACGTATCGGGCATGGCCGCAAGCAATCAGCCTTTGAACTACTTTGCCGTTTACAAACGCAATAGTCACCACACCATCCTCAATGGCGCTATCAATGACTATCGAAAACTCGATCTGTTCGATGACAGGGCAATTGAGGCAGCACTGCGAGAGTTTCTTCCAGACGTAGAAGTACTCAGCAGTATTACCTATGACTGGGTAAACGACCCCTTTATTAAGGGCGCGTACTCCCTTTATCGGCCCGGTTGGATCAAAAATTACTTCAAGGACATGATCAAACCCGAGGGGCGTGTACATTTTGCTGGCTCCGAGTTTACAGATGGTTGGCGCTGTTTCATGAGCGGCGCCATAGGCTCGGGCGTGAAAGTGGCCGAGACGCTTAGTCGAATACTGGATAAATCGTTGTAACTACTTCCATTTAATAATCTTCAGAGGAGTCATCTAGTGAGTGCGTACAGAATGCTGATCAATGGTCAGTTGAAAAATGGAGAGTCCGGTGATCTACCTGTTACCAACCCGGCTAATGAATTGGAAATTGCGTCGGCACCCATCGCCAGCAAAGCGCAGCTAGATTGTGCCGTGAAGGCGGCGAGGTCAAGTCAACCAGGCTGGGCGGCGCTGTCGTTATCGCAACGAAGTGCTTGTATCAAACAAGTTATCGAAGTGATGTTAGGTGATTCTCAGAGACTGACCAAGCTGTTGGTGACAGAAACGGGAAAGCCCCTGGCACTGGCTCAGTTCGAACTTGATCTTGCCCGACAGTTCCTGCAGCAAGCCGCAGACTCGAACCTGCCAGTGGAGTTGTTGGCAGATAGTCCGGAGAATCGCATCGTTCTCAAATATCGTCCTCTGGGTGTGTCCGCCGCCATTGTCCCGTGGAACTTTCCCTTGCTGATTGGCATGATCAAGCTGGGTGCGGCATTAATGTCTGGCTGCACCGTGGTGCTCAAGCCTTCTCCGCAGGCACCGCTTACCCTCCTGCATCTTGGCGCGCTATTGTCAGAAACGGTCCCGGCAGGTGTGCTCAATATCATCTCGGGCGACGATGAGCTAGGTCCATGGCTGACCTCCCATCAAGGCGTCGACAAAATATCTTTCACCGGCTCAACAGCGACCGGCCAAGCGATACTTGCCCAGGCGGCCAGTGATGTGAAGCGAGTGACTCTCGAGCTAGGTGGGAATGATGCGGCGATTGTCCTGCCCAACGCCGACATTGGTGCGATAGCTGAGTCGATATTTACTAGCGCCTTTGTTAATAGTGGACAGGCGTGTGTAGGTATCAAAAGACTCTATGTACATGAATCGCTTTATGAGCCGATGCTGGGTGCGCTCGGCCAGATTGCGAGTCATGTACAGGTGGGAAATGGAATGGAAGACACCACGGTGTTGGGTCCGATACAAAACGAACAACAATACCAGGAGGTTCTTTCAACTTTGGAGCAGGTCGAAGCCTCGGACGCGCGTATTATTTGTGGTGGTTCAGCACTGCCTCGCCCCGGCTATTTTATCTCGCCTACTGTGGTTGCTGACGTCAGTGAGGGGTGCCCCTTGGTGGATGAAGAGACCTTCGGTCCCGTTTTACCGGTCATCAGTTACACCGATATTGAAGAGGTTATTTTGCGAGCCAATGAAACTTCCTATGGACTGGGAGGGTCAGTTTGGGGCAGCGATGTCGAGCAGGCGACCGAAATCGCTGAAAGGCTCGAGTGCGGTACAGCCTGGGTCAATCAACACGCAGCGCTTGATCCGCGCGCTCCTATCTCCGGGACAAAATGGTCGGGACTGGGCGTTGAATCGGGTATGGATTGCCTCAAGGAATTTTGCAGGCCTCAGGTGACTAACATCATGATTTCGCCGCAGGGTGCTACTGAATGAGGTTTATCCTGAAGGCGAAGCCGCGGATCCTGTCAGTAAGTGTAACCCTGGTTTCAGCGCTACTAACACAGAACCTTTCTGCAAGCGAATGTGACCTCGAATACGCGAAGAGTGTCTATACCAAGTGTGCCTTGTGTCACTCATTGGAGGCAGGACGTCACATGATGGGACCAAGCTTGTACAACATAGTGGGCGCTAAGGCGGGCTCTGCCGAGGGTTATCGCTATTCAATCCCGATGCGCACTACCGATATTGTGTGGAGCGAGAATGAGCTTGATCGCTTCATTGAATCACCCATGCAGTTTCTACCCGGCACGAGCATGCCTTTTGCCGGCATCCGCAATGAAGTAGACCGAGCGGCTTTGCTTTGTTTACTTTCTAAATCTAACAAATCAGAGGAATAATTATCGTGAACATCACAGTATGGACGAAGCCCAAGGGCATTTTTACCTTAACTCTGGGTGCCATTGTCTTGCTCAGCCCCAGTTGGTTTTTTGGTATTTTTGGGTTGGAGTTGGATGCTGCGGCAGAGGTAGTGGGGCGAATGTACTCTGGGGCATTTTTCCTAATTGGTTTGGGGGTTCTGAAGGTTAGTGGCCCCGAAAATTTTGACAAGAATGATGCGCTGATAGCCGTTGTGGGAGACGGGGTGTTTTTTCTTGTAGCGCTTGCGGCGCAACTCATGGGGTTGATGAACACGTGGGGCTGGTTTTTGGTGATAGCTGGTTTCTTCTCGTGTGCAGGTTTTTTCTGGTGCTACCTGCAGGTAAAAAACTATCAGGGCGCTGCAAGCGCCTGATGCGAATGCCCCACAAGCGATACATGATTTTCAAATTGATACCGTATTATACGTCACTCAATGGTGTGATTCCTTCAGCCTAGTGGCTTAATTCCATCCTATAACAACAACGTTCTCAAGTGGAGTTCAAATTATGAAGACAGTCAGTCTCTTTCCTTTAAAGATTTTGTCTGCGGCGGTCGTGCTGGCGTTTCCTCTGCACGCGGCTGCTCAGCAGCTGGAAGAAATCATAGTCACAGCGACCAAACGGGCCCAGAGCGTGCAGGATATTCCCCAGTCTGTGGAGGCATTCAGCGGCGAACGACTGCAGAACATGGGTATTGCTGATATCTCAACACTTGCCGCATCAATACCCAACTTCTTTGTAGGTGATGGCGTAGTAACTACTAATGTCACGATGCGTGGCATGGGGTCTAGCGGTGAGCGAAGCTTTGAGCAATCAGTTGGAATGTTTATCGATGATATTTATATGCCTCGGAGCAGACAATACCGGTCGCCGTTTTTTGATGCAGAGCGCGTCGAAATTTTGCGCGGCCCGCAAGCGGTTTTATTCGGTCTTAATTCAACCGCGGGTGCTGTCTCTGTGCACTCAGCGCGCTCTCGTCCCGGTGAAGAATTTGTTGGTGAGGTTACTGCGTCCTACGAGACCGAATACAATGGAACAAATGCTACGCTGGTACTCGGTGGCAGCCCTACCGAATCTCTGGGATTGAGATTTGCTGCGCAATATTCGGACTCCGATGGCTATTTTGACAATACGTTCACTGGAGAAACAGAGGGAAACCGAGATTCCAATCAATACCGCTTCAGTGCAGTATGGGAACCGACTGACGGTCTCACTATCGATGCTAAGTATGAGACGGTGGAGTTCGATATAGACGGTAATTTTGGTGAGATTTTTGGCACTTTCGCCGCTGACTTGGACGGCGGCGATGGCCAACTTAATTATAGAAGGCACGCGGATTCTCAATTGATATCTACCTACCCGACGTCTATCGGTGGCACTCCCAACGTTCAACCTGGACTCTATCAGGAAGCCGATAATTTTTCCTTAAAGGTCGAATACCTCATCGGCGAGCACACGCTCACCGGTATTTATGGCTACAGCGACACGGAATACTCCTTCGGTCTTGATTTGGATACCTTTGCTGGGTCATTGGTGGATCCTACCAACGGAGCGGCTTTTTTTGACGCATCAGTGACGCCGGAAAAGTACGAACAAGATAGCTATGAGATTCGTTTAACTTCGCCGGGCGGCGAGACATTTGATTATCTGGCGGGGCTATATTATCAGGAATCTGATCTGTCAAATAATTACGAGCAGTCTGTCGATGTGAGGTCGCTTTCCGATGCTCTGGTCGCGCCTGATTTTTGTGTAGGCTTTGGGCTTTGTGGCGCCGCGGAGTACATGAGCTTGTATTCTCCAATCGAACAAGAGCTTTGGTCTGCTTATGCAGCAGTAACATGGAACGTATCCGATACATTCCGTGCGACACTGGGTGCACGCTATACTGATGAGGAGAAGAGCAGTAGTCGGGAGGGAGATTGCCAGATTTATGATCCTGCTTCTGGCACGGTGCTTACATCTGGTTTTCTTAACTGTTCGACGGTATTGGGCGTGGAGGACAGCCGCACATCGGATAACTTTATGCCGGAGTTTCTCCTTCAGTGGGATATAGGTGAAGCCATGCTTTATGGCAAGGTGGGAACTTCCGCCAAGGCGGGAGGCTATGCGTTTGTGACAACGATAGGGTCACAAGATGATTGGGAATTCGACGATGAAACTGTCATCACCTATGAGCTTGGATATAAGACACGGTTTGCCGACGGCGCAGCTGAATTAAACATATCGCTATTCCGCAGCGAGTTTGAGGACCTGCAGGTTAATAGTTTCACCAATGACGGCTTTACAATTTTGTCCGTAATTTCCAACGCTGGTGAGGCGTTAACCCAAGGGATAGAGGCTGACGGGCGATGGGCAGCGACAGATTGGCTGGTGTTGGGAGGTTCACTTTCTCTGCTAGATGCTGAGTACACAGATTATAAAGAAGGTGCCTGCTTCCAGGAGTCAACGGATCCAGGCTTTCCGGTTTGTGACTTTTCTGGTGAGTCACTGCCTTACGCCCCTGACTTCTCAGGAACCTTATACGGCGATGTCACCCTACCGATAGGTGGTAACCTAAACTTTGTTGGAAATATTACAGCAGCCTATACAGAGGAATACTACACCGATGGATCTCTTTCGCCCGTTGGACTACAGGACTCGTATACCAGAGTATCTGCGCGAGCGGGCATCGAGGCTGCCGATGGCAAATGGAGTCTCGCGGTCATCGGAAGCAATCTGACGGACGAAGTAGTACTGGATTCCACGCAGGCCATTTTTGGTTACTATCTGGGCTATATTGGTGCCCCACGGACAGTGATGCTCCAGGGCGTCTACCGTTTTGGCGGATAATCGAGTTATGGCGTTGATGTGCGAGGTGATAGGCCGCGCGCGACCCATGCTAATAGGAGAGCGCAGACTTGAATGACACCGCGATGCAGAATAAGAATACGGGGTTTGTCTGGCACGAAAGCTACGCTTGGCATGACACCGGTACTCCTGCGCTGTTTGTTCCGGCAGACGGCAAAACGGTCCAGCCAGATATTAGTGGAGACGACCCTGAAGTGAAGCGACGCTTCAGAAACTTGCTGGAAATGAGCAGCCTCTGGGACAAACTTCATCATATCAAACCTCGACCCGCTGCCGAAGAAGATATTCTTCGGGTTCATGGTCGTGGCTATTTGGAACGAGTTCAGTCTTTGAGTCGCAGTGGCGGAGGCGAGATATCGCCGATGACGATGTGTGGTCCGAATAGCTATGAAATTGCGCTGCTCTCTACCGGTGGAGTAATGGCTGCCGCGGATGCCGTACTCGAGGGTAATATAAGGAATGCCTATGCATTGGTAAGGCCGCCCGGTCATCACGCAATGCCTGATGAGGGGCAAGGCTCATGTATCTTTAGCAATATCGCGATCACCGCCAGGTATTTGATGGATCAGTATGGCCTGGAACGTGTGGCGATTGTCGACTGGGACGTCCATCACGGTAACGGTACTGAGGCCGCATTCTGGAGTGACCCAAATGTACTGACCATTTCGATACACCAGGACAGATGCTTCCCTCAGGACAGGGGTTTTGTCGAACAGTGTGGAGAGGACGATGGCGAAGGCTTTAACCTAAATATACCACTGCCGCCAGGTTCCGGGGTTCCGGCATATCAGGCGACGTTTGATCAGGTAGTTGTGCCGGCCCTCGATCGGTTTTCTCCGGACTTTATCCTGGTGGCCTCCGGCCTAGATGCAGGCGCGCTTGACCCTATTGGCCGTATGCTAATGCACAGCGATGGTTATAGATACCTCACTGAAGCCGTCATGGCGGCAGCTGACACCAGTTGTGATGGGCGTCTTGTTCTATGCCATGAGGGCGGCTACTCACGCGCAACGGTACCGTTCTACGGTCTGGCAATAATGGAGCAGCTTTCCGGGATTAATACGGGTATTGAAGACCCTTTTCTCGAAATGGTTCAGGGCTTTGGAGGGCAGGAACTGCTGCCTCATCAACAGTCAGCTATCGACAAGGCGGGACAGCTGTTGGGCGGGGTACGCTAGGCTACTCAGCGCCAACATTGCAGCATGGGGTATTCTCGTGCTCTCAAAATTGCTGGGTTACAGGTAGATTATGGTGCGCGTAAAAAAGTTGATTTATTGTTTCTTTTCTCGAGAGAATTTTTTAAATGCCGGGTTTTTGCTCGGTACCGCCTGCTTCGTATTGGCCGGATGCGCTGACGGTACACCTGTGCCAGAGCCTGTCTCCATTGATTCCGGGGACAACACCGAAGCTGTGGGTCTTATCCCGGCTCAGATCACCGCCAGTAGGGCTATAGATGCCGATAGTGAACCAGAAAACTGGTTGCTGCACGGCAGAACCTACAATGAACAACGATTCAGCCCCCTGGATAAAATTAACAACGAGACGGTAAAAGACCTGGGCCTGGCATGGTTCCATAAAACTGTTTTTGACCGTGGTTTGGAGGCAACCCCTATCGTCGTGGACGGTGTAATGTACGTCACGGGTGCCTGGAGTATGGTCTATGCGTTTAACGCAAAAAACGGACAGCTCATCTGGAGTTATGACCCCAAGGTGCCAGGCGATTGGGCGGCGAAAGGGTGCTGTGGTGTCGTCAATCGCGGCGTGGCCGTCTGGGAAGGCAAAGTCTATCTGGGCTCGTTTGACGGCCGACTGATCGCTATGGATGCTAAAAGCGGTGCCGTGATCTGGGAGACAAACACAATCGACAAGCAACTCCCGTACACCATCACTGGAGCGCCGCGCATTATTGATGGAAAGGTACTGATTGGTAACGGCGGAGCGGAGCTAGGAGTAAGGGGGTACGTCAGCGCCTACGATTCCGGCAATGGCAACTTACTATGGCGGTTCTACACGGTGCCGGGCGATCCAAAGGTCGGTTTTGAGAATGAAACTGTCGCGCGCATAGCCACCACCTGGAAGGGTGGTGAATGGTGGAAGTACGGGGGCGGCGGGACAGTTTGGGACTCAATGGCCTATGATCCGGAGCTGAATCTACTGTACATCGGCGTGGGAAATGGGTCTCCCTGGAACCAGTACATACGAAGTCCTGGTGGAGGCGACAACCTTTTTCTATCCTCAATAGTGGCGATAAATCCCGATGATGGGAGTTACGTGTGGCACTACCAGACTACCCCAGGTGAAAGATGGGACTATACCGCCACCCAGCACATGATCCTCGCCGATCTTGATATAGGTGGCAAGACCGAAAAAGTCCTCATGCAGGCGCCCAAGAATGGATTTTTTTATGTTCTTGACAGAGAGACTGGCAGGCTGATCTCAGCAGAGCCATTTGTTACTGTTAACTGGGCGTCTCATATTGATCTCGAATCAGGAAGACCGATATTTGACCCCAATGTTTCCAATTATGAACATCAGGGGAAGCTGACCTATCCGGCAGGTTACGGCGGCCACAATTGGCACCCCATGTCCTACAACCCGATGACCGGCCTCGTTTACCTGCCAACACAGGATATACCCATGGTCTATGCACAGGACCCGGGATTTGCAGAGCGCAAAATGGCTATAGTCGCTGGAGTAAAGCTTCCTGAGATGACGGATGACGAGGCGGCGGGCGTCTCTACGTTGGTTAAGGCGGAGTTGCTTGCCTGGAACCCGGTTACCCAGCAAAAGGCGTGGTCTGTTTCGCGGCCCGCTCCGTGGAATGGCGGTGTGCTCAGTACCGCGGGAAACCTGGTTTTTCAAGGGACCGCAACCGGAAAATTTTCAGCCTACAGTGCTGACAAGGGGGAGAAGCTCTGGGAGGTTGACGCGGGCAACGGTATCGTAGCCCCCCCCATAACTTATAGTGTTGACGGGGAGCAGTTTATTGCTGTCATGGCTGGGTGGGGCGGCGCATTTGCACTGCTGGGCGGGCCGTTGGCGGAACTGTCGGAGAGTAAAAGCCAAGGCAGACTGCTGGTGTTCAAATTAGGGGGAATTGAAGAGTTTTCGGTAGTGCAGAAACAGCACAATGTTGTAGTTGCTCAACCCAATAATGCACAAGGCGATGAAATTGATCGGGGAAAGGCTCTGTACCACGACCACTGTCAGTTTTGTCATGGCAATCGCGTGGTAGGTGGAGGTGTCGTGCCTGACTTGAGGTTTATGAGCGAAGAGACGCAGAACAGATTTACAGCGATTGTCCTTGGAGGATCGCTTCGTGCGCGTGGCATGGCGAGTTTTGCGAACAAAATCGACATCGCTGGAGCCAAGGCGATTCACAGTTATATCGCGTATAGGGCGGGGCAAAAAAAATTCGTAGTAAAGCTCAGCGAGCAGTCATCACTCCCTGAGCCGTAACGCTGGGCATCCGGGTCAGGCTCTGTGTCCTGAGCTTAAAAGTAGGTCTTTATGATATAGAGTACGGCCAAATGTCCATATGACAAGCTTACTGCCCTCTTTGCATAGATGGATTTGTCAAAACTCTCTTATAGTCTACTCATTTGAATGAGCAAGAATTTGACCGTATCAATTGCATTGCCCTACCCCATTCTTAATTCAATGGCACTGAGGTGTATGACATGACGGATGACCTGAAAAATTCGATTTCGCCCGAATCGGCGGCGATGATCCCGCTAATCGGAAACTTGTACCGTAAAAGATTGGTGGAGATTTCCGTGTTTGGGCAACTGATGGTCAAACGCACGGTTAACGAGATCCTCAAAGCACATGAATATGTGCGACGAGTTGGACTTACCGACGGATGCTAGACGAGCACTTTGAGCATGCCGATGATGACGAACTTATCACTCATATCAATTCCTTCCCTGAAAGACTGTGACGTGCGCACAATTACAATTAGTACCCTGGAGGCTATTTCTGTAGTCTGAATGCTCCCAGAACTTGTATTTTTAAGGTGACACTATAGTATCATTTTGTGAAACTAGAACTAGTTACCACCTTGGCGAAACCGAGAGTTACTGAATTATCTGATTGAGGAAAGTCTGGCTGGACATGCTGGTCGATTGAAAGGATATCACATTGCGATTGACGTCTTTAGATGATAGCCTAATCAGGCGATGCTGAATTTTTGTGTGGCCGCAACAAGTGCTCCACCTTAGCGGAGTCATCACTTAAGGAGAACAGCCTGTAATGCAAGGCTCTACAAAACCTTTAAAGTCTGAGTCAAACAATATTCGCGATGAGTTGGCCGTTGTTCTTGGATCTGAAGCCTTTTCCAAATCCAAGCGAAACAGAGAGCTACTGAATTATCTGGTTGAGGAAAGTCTGGCCGGACATGCTGATCGGTTGAAGGGCTATAGAGTTGCGATTGACGTCTTTAATAAAAGTGCCGACTTTGATGCGCAGAACAATCCATTGGTTCGCAATCAGATGGTACGATTACGCCGTGTATTGGATTACTACTACCTCACTGAAGGTATTGATGCACCAATCCGAATACAGTTTATCAAAGGTAAATATGCACCACGCATTGAATATGTTTCCGAAACTTCTACAAGCACTGGCGAAAGTACGGCAAAGGATGTCAGGCCCACTCTGTTGATCACGCCTTTCCTCTGCCATGGTGAAAATAGAGAGCAATTACATTTTACGGCCGGGTTAACGCAGGAGTTGATGGCGGCGTTGTCTAGATTTGGCTACCTACAAATAATCGCCACGGAAAGCAGCACAGTTGTACAATTCTCTGGAGACAACTGTTACATTTTGCGGGGGATATGCAGGCAGTATGCCAAGCGGATAAGAGTTAACTTTGAACTGACAGAGCAGCAAACTGGACATTGCTTGTGGGCCGAGCAATTCGAATGTAATCTGGATGTTGAAGATATTTTTGACCTCCAGGACCGAATCACCCGCGAGGTGGCTTCCAAAGTAGCAGATCATTATGGCGAGATTTCCCATCGAATGACTCTCGATCTGAAAGCACAGTCACCGGATTCCATGTCTGCCTATGAGGCTGTGCTCGTATTTTATTACTATGAACTCGATCTCAAGCAATCGTTGTTGCCACAAGTGATCGACAATCTTCGTCTGGCCACCTACGAGGAGCCAGACAATGCTCTTGCATGGGCTGCACTTGCCGAGGCGACCGCCGATTCCTTTGTGCATGGCTATTGCGCTGATCTTCCGCTGTTAGACCAATCCAAACAATACGGTGATAGAGCAGTCAGCCTCGATCCCAGATGCCAGCACGCCTATTGGAGCCGTGTGCTCGGATACCACCTGTCAAGTAGGCCAGGGGACGAAGCCGTTGTCGAGTCGGCACTGGAGACTTTGGTCGAGATCAACCCAAACTCGGTAGGCTTCGTCTGTGGAGCTGGGCTGGTGTACTGCCTTCGTGGGCGATGGCAGTATGGTCTGTCACTGATACGCCAATTCAACGACCACCAAACCCGCGCGCCTCGGTGGATTAATCTTGCCGAACAGCTGTTCGAATACCTCGAAGGCAATTTTCAACATTCGCTGAATTTAAACAAGCAAATGAAGACTGAGATGGTGCCATGGGATTGCTTGTTACCCTTGCTTTGCCTGTGGAATCTGAATCATCTAGAAGAGGCAGTAGAGGCTTACCGTCGGATGCTAGACGAGCACTTCGCGCTTGCAGGTGATGGAGGACTTACTAACTATATCAAATCCTTCGTGAAAGACAGTGACGCGCGCGCGACGATTTTAAGTAGCCTGGAGGCTGTTTCTACAGTCTGAACTGCTCCCAGAGCCTGCGCTTTTCAAAGTGATACAATAGTCTTACTTTATTGAGATTGAACTAGTCAGACATTGAAGCGCCAAGCGGATCTCTCCTACGGTTCCATGGTCATACTGCCAGATTCTAAACTGACCTTTCTCGCCCAAAAGCGCCTACTGTTGGTAAGCATGCGCATGACCTTAAATCCCTTGATCGGGGCGTAAGCCATTTTTATAGTTGTCAAATTATCTTGGACATAAACTTGGGTGGTAAAATCCACCCTCCAGCGGTGTTTAATGACAACAAAACGATGAACGTTTAGCCCGGAATTAGAACGAGGAGCGGCAAACCTGGTACTCCGACAATCCTAGGGTTACCGACAAGTTTTAAAAATGTGAAAACACACAATGCTACAATTTCCGTTTAGTAAATCCACTACTAATTAACTGAGTGGGCATCACTATTTTTCAAGTGACAGTTTTCCTGTGGGTTGGCCAAAATAGGTTTTATAAGAGGGGATGGTTTGCGGACAGAATTTGACTATATAATTGTTGGTGGGGGCACAGCGGGATGTGTACTAGCGAATCGCCTAAGGCAATACAGCAATATTTTACAGTAGGGGTTGATATTTTACAAACCGCCTGGGGCGAATCATGTAGAAACCTGTAATCAATGTGGGGGCACCATCAAGGTCATTGCCTGTATTGAAGACCCAGCGGTAATAAAGAAGATACTGGATCATCTGGGAAATAAAATGCCTTCAGATATACACAAGCGACAACCGCAAAGCCGGGCGCCGCCAAAGGGCCGCTTGTTCAACTGATCGCCACCTGGTTTCCATCCTTTTTAGAAATACTGCTTGCAGCTGCTTGCAGCGGTAGGCCTTTGTTTGTTCGCAGAACTAAGATTTGCGCAAAACAAGTCAAATCACAGAGCACTTCATGTTTGATGCAGCTAGGAATAGGTAGAACTGACTGCATTTTTACAAGGTTTACGAGAATTTCTGGTTGGTTGATACTTCTTGATTTTGGCAAATAGGGTGTTTATGCTTCCTATACTCTATGTCATGTAAATAACGTGTTTTGCTAGACATTTATTGTTTGATAATGTAAGTTCTGCTTACTATGTCTATTGCTGCAACCACCAAAACTACGATTAGCCGGATGGAGCCGGGTAAGGTATTTGATTATCGAATCTTTAAATATTTCGATGAGTCGCCCGAGCCCGTAATAAAAGCAGTCAATCGTTTAGTTGAGCAAGGCATTATCGAGCGCTTAAGCAGGGGTAAATTCTACATACCTGAAAAAGGCTATTTTGGTACTCGTAAGCCCGCTGATGCGGAGCTGATGAAAACGATTCTCTTTAAGAATAAGAAACGGCGTGGCTATATTACCGGCGCTGCTTTGTATAATAAGCTTGGGTTGACCACTCAACTTCCCAAGACCATTACTATCGCGGTGAATGGGAGCCGCCAAAAAAAGGATTTTGGCACGTTTAAAGTCATCACTAAAACAACAAAGGCTCCTATCAAAGAAGCGTATGTTGAGTTACTTCAGTATTTAGATGTTTTGAGCGATGCGTCTAAAATAATGGATGCGGAGATCAACAGTACGCTAAAGATAATGTCTAAGAAAGTTGCTGCGCTTGAAAACAACAAGCGTAGTACTTTGGCTAATCTTGCGATCAGTTACTACGGTGCAAAAACTCGAGCAACGCTTGCTCTTGTGCTCTCAAGTTTGCGGTTGCCAGTGCCTGATAAATTAGCAAAAGCGATTAATCCGACAACGTCCTATAGGTTGAACTTGGATACTGACGCGTGGCCGACTGCTAAACAATGGAATATTGAATAATTGAATCTACATGACCACCCTGAGTTTATCGATCTCATCAGAGATACGGCTGAAAAAATGGGATTGCCAGAGTCTCACGTTGAGAAAGACTACTGGGTTACTTATTCTTTAAGAGAGTTATCTCGACCTCCTCATTCGCAGTCGGTGGTGTTCAAAGGTGGAACCTCACTTTCTAAAGGTTACCGGTTGATTGCTCGTTTTTCTGAGGACATAGATTTAGCAATAGTACCAACAGGTCTCAGTCCAAATCAGATAAAACGGAAAATTAAGCAGGTTCATAAAGCGGCCAGCCAGCACTTAAGCTGTATTGAAGGACACGATCAGGAAAGTAAGGGGTCCATGTTTAGAAGAACGATGCACAACTACCCACAGATTGGCGTGCAAACATCTGACGATCAGGTGGCGCCTGAATTGATGGTCGAAGTGAATTCATTCACCGTGCCATGGCCCTACAGACAAATGCCGATTCAAAGCATGATCGCAGATGTGTTATTCGACAATGGCCTGGACGAGCTTGTTGCACAGTTTAATCTTGAGGCGTTCACGCTCAATATTCTGGCGGTCGAAAGGACTTTGGTAGAGAAAGTACTGGCCATTGTAAAACACAGCTACGATAAAGATGATCCCGTCGCCATGTTGCAAAACAAAATTCGACACCTTTATGACATTCATCAAATTATGCAACGTGCCGAGACCAGGGAGTACGTCAACGAATTGGAGTTTTCAAAACTGTGTTTAGAATGCGTTGATGAGGAAATAGAAACCTTTGGCCTAGATAAAGCTCACATCTATAAAAATCCTCTCTCAGATGCTCCGATCTTTGTAAGATTCGACGAATGGATGCCTGCACTTGATAGAGTGTACAATTCGAGCTTTGCAGCCATGACATATGAGGAGTTACCGCCGCTTACGGAGGTGGGAAAGACCCTCGCCATTATACGAAGAGCGCTCAGTCGTTAAAAAATATCAGATTTTAGTCTTACATCCGAGATACTTTGAGACGGGGATTATGGATCCCCACGTCAATGTAGTGGATATCCAATTCATTCCGTTATACGCATGGCAAAAATGGCGCTAGGAGGTTATTACTGTCCGTAAGGTGAGGGTGTTTAAATGTATTTAGTGAGTCCAGGGAACTCCAAAGGCACCCCCTTTGGCCTTTCCTTGAAATAGAATATCAGTTCCAAGAAATAGTAAAAGTGCGTAATATAGGTTTATTTATGTCAGAAAATATGTAAGTATTTCTTACATTAGATAACTGAGAGCTATGCATAGTTTTATTATGACAACCGCCGCTATTCAACAACGTATAAAGACTTACCCAAAAGGGAAACCCTTTGCCAGTAAGGCCTTTCTGAAACTTGGATCACGTACTAGCGTGGACCAGGCTTTTTCACGTCTGGTGAAAAGTGGTGACTTATCCCGCATTACTAGTGGTATTTACGTACGTCCTAAGACCAATCGTTTTGTTGGAAAGGTTATGCCTGAAATGGCCAAAATCGTAGCAACCATTGCTAAGACTAATGGTGAAACGATTCAAGTACATGGCGCTGAAGCCGCTCGACAATTCAAATTGACCACACAGGTTCCTGCTCAGCCTATGTTTTATACCAGTGGTTCAACCAGAGAAGTGTCGGTAGGAAACTTAAAGATAAGATTTGTGTATGCGGCAAGACGCAAATTACAACTTGCGGGCACGCGAGCGGGTGCAGCTTTATCGGCGCTTTGGTTCCTTGGTAAACAGGGTGTTAGCGAGAATACGATTCGCTCGGTGTGTTCATCTTTAGGACCGAGTGAGCTCAGTCAACTCATGGCGGCGGAAGTACCTTCTTGGTTAGCGGATCACCTTAGTGTCTATCAACAAAGAGCGGCCAATGGCTGAGCAGTTTCTTCACTTAGGCAATCAAGAACGTAGAGAAATTCTTGAAACCTTGGCGAGCCAACTTGGCAGAGACGCTAAGGTTTTGGAGAAGGACGTTTGGGTATGTTGGGTCTTATCGGTTCTTTTTTCAATGCCAGGTGCGCACCGTATGGCATTCAAAGGGGGCACCTCCTTGTCAAAAATTTATGCAACGATTAACCGATTTTCTGAAGACATCGATGTCACCGTCGATTACCAAGAACTAGCAAAGGCGATGAACGATGACTTTGATCCATTCGCAGACGGGCAAAGTCGAAACCAAATCAGAAAATTCAGTGAGCGTTTACGCGAAGCCGTTAAGGTGTATGCGCTCACTCAGATAGTCCCACACTTAAGAGCGGAGTTGAATAAATTCCCCAATGCGTCTGAGCATCGTCTTGTGGTTTCTGATGACGGCCAAGATATTTACGTTTACTACCCGTCAGAGATTGCAGGTGATGATTACATGCTTGACAACGTAAAGATTGAACTCGGTGGTCGCAACGTCATCAACCCAAACGAGACACACAGAGTAACCGCCGACCTGTCAGAACATATCAAAACGCTAGAGTTTCCAAGTTGTGATGAGGTGGTCGCACTTTCTGCCGAACGTACTTTTTGGGAAAAGGTGACACTGGTTCATGCGCTTTGCAATCGAGGTGAGTTCAAAGAAACTCCTGACCGTCTGTCACGCCATTGGTATGATCTCCATGTGTTACTACAGACTTCGATTGCTCAGAACGCATTAGAGGACGAAGAACTACTTCGTAATGTGGTCGCGGTGAAAAAGTGTTTTTTCCATACGGGCCATGCAAATTATGATGCCTGCTTGAATAATGCGTTTGTCTTAACACCGACGCCAGAAATGGTGTCGGCGCTAAAAGTAGATTATGCGAAAATGCGCGTTATGATCTACGATGAAAGTCCAAGCTTTGACACGATTATTCAGGCGCTGAGTACGCTAGAGTCACAACTTAATTCTTAACAGTAATCCCCGAACCCTATAGTAATAACTATAGTCGAGATTAGGTAACGCTAATTAATAGAAGCTGATGAGTGCGCTGTAATTGCGCTGATGAGGGAAAAGGGCACTTTTTAGACCTTTGTAAAATATCATAAGCATTTGATATTTAAGGAATAAATGGTGGCCAGGGACAGAATCGAACTGCCGACACGGGGATTTTCAGCTACAGAACAAAACCCCTAATCTAATATAATCAACAACTTACAATGCTAATTAGTATTTGACCGATCTCTTATAAATCAATAACTTAGGCAAACTAAGGCAATTTACCGCCAACTGACCGCTGCGCTCAGATTGCGCTGGCGCTTTTTGCTTAAAACACGGTTAATTGGAATAGGGGATTATAGCATGAAGAATAATAAGCCTACAGAAGACAACCGTTTAGAATTTTTTGTACACGGGGAGTTTGAATCCCCGTGTCAATGTAGTGGATATCCAATATAAGTTGCAATATTCCAGCGGAAGGAACGATCGATGCAGAGATTGTTTTGATACTACGTTGCATCCTGGAGAGTAACCGCACCAATTTTCTTTAATGCAGCACCATAGGATCTTAGTTTATCCGTGATTATCTTTTTTGGAGAGCCGTGCTTTCAAATTGTTTTACGGAGAAACTTTAACGCAGCTCGCTTATCCCTGCGCTTGGTTACATAGGTTTCCAGCACCTCTTCTTCGTGACCTACTGCTCGCCACAAGTGAAAATTATCGCCGACTATCTTTATAAACACCTCATCTAAATTCCATTGCCATTTTGAACCGTAGCCGGATCTCCTTTTGCGAATAACCCACCGAACCGCCCTACCCAATAGTGCACGGTTTCATAGCAAACATCGATCCCCCTCTCATGCAGGATAATTTCAACTTCTCGAAAGCTTAGCGGATATCTGACGTAGTACATTACCGCCAACCTGATAACTTCAGGCGATGCCCTGTAATATTTGAATGGGTCTTGTTGACTCATGCGACAAAATTAGCATCGAAACTCAATATTCTCAATTTAGTCTCACAAGCCCCTTCAAAGCATTTAATTGGTAATGGATGCAGCCGCCAGTGTCTGGTATTCAGCCAAACTTTCTGGGTTTATTATGGCTTCGATGTTAGTTACCGGTCTCTTGTTGAGCAGGTTACTGACAACGCCTTCGATCTTTTTTCCAGATCGGGTGTAAGGAATATCCATAACTTGAATAATTTCCTTTGGGACATGACGTGGTGTGGTTTTCGTTCGTATTGCCAGCTTAATTTCTCTGACGCGGTCTTCGTTAAGATTTTCACCTTTAATCATTTTAACGAACAAGTAAACCTCTACATCGCCAGCTACTTTTTTACCCACGCACACCGAGTCTTCAATGTAGCGCAATGGTTCAGTTTGGCGATAAATCTCGCTGGTGCCAATTCTCACGCCACCGGGATTAAGGGTGGCATCGCTGCGACCATAAAATATGGCGCCGCCTCGTTCGGTTACGCGGATGTAATCACCATGGTGCCACAGACCTTCGAAGCGGTTAAAGTAAGCATCGTTCAGGCGTTGGTTATCTGGATCATTTAAAAAGCAGATTGGGCGCGAGGGAAAGCTTTGCAGGCAAACAAGCTCGCCTTCCTGGTCTATGAGTACTTTACCTTCCTCATCAACACATGCTGAGTCTATTCCTAATGGCGCGCACTGTATTTCGCCACGACACACAGGTAGAACAGGGTTACCTCCGTAGAAGCATCCCAATAAATCGGTACCGCCAGCGATACTGGCGAGCAATAAGTCTGATTTCAGCTTTTGGTAAACAAAATCGTATTGTTCAGGCAACAGCGGTGAGCCGGTAGAGAGAATTGTTTCAAGACTGCCTAAAGACAACGTAGATAAATCACTGCTAGAGTCTTCCAATGCCCGCAAAAACTTAGGCGATGTGCCGAATATATTTATTTTAAGCCGATCTATCATACCCAAATAGTTAACCGTGCTGGGAAACCCAGGTGAACCATCGTAGAGAACTACTGTTGATCCAAAATAAAGCGAGCTGATCAGCCAATTCCACATCATCCAACCACAGGTAGTGAAGAAGAAAATGCGTTTATTTTTGGTAAGGTCGCTGTGCAGACCTACTTCTTTGATGTTTTGTAAAAGAGTCCCGCCGACGCTATGCACAATGCATTTTGGCTTACCCGTCGTTCCTGACGAGTACATTATGTAGAGTGGGTCAGCAAAAGCTCTCGGTACAAAGCAAAGGTTATGGTTAGGGTCGATCAGCTCTGGCCAGTGCTCCGATTTATTAACCAAGGTCAGGTCTGCTTTTGCATCTTGCATTGAGACAATAATGACCCGTTCGATGGAAGGCACTTGCTCAATCACCTCGGCTATCTTGGGCAAGCAATCAAAATATTTACCACCGTAAAAATAGCCTGCTGCGGCAACCATTATTCTAGGTTTGGATTGAGAAAAACGGTCGATTACACCATCAACTCCAAAATCGGAACTGGTCGATGTGAAGACCCCGCCAAGCCCAGTCGCGGCGAGCATCGCGATCGCTGTTTCCGGCACATTCGGCATATAGCAAGCAAGAACATCGCCTTCGGAAAAATTATCTGCGATTGTGTTTTGAAAAGTAGCAACTTGTGCACGTAATTGGGAGTAAGATAGAGCTCGCTCTTGTCCGTTTTCCAAAACTGAAATAATTGCAGTATCGTCATCCTCGCCTTTAGCCAATAGATTTTCTGCAAAGTTCAATCTAACTTGGGGATACCAACCATAGGTCTTAAATCCCGTGTCAAGATTCACTGGTGCAAGATCTCCTTGGTATTGAACGTCAAAATAGTCGATCAAGGCATTCCAAAATTGATCGGGTTTCTCAACCGAAAATCGATGCAGCGATGAATAATCTTCGGCATTGGTGCCAAATTCGGCGGCCATCTTTTGCATAAACTGCCACATCTGTGTGCCGACTTTTCGTTCCTCGCTGGGACGCCAGAGTTCTATTGCCGGCTCAATAGATTTTACGGTGGGCGCCTGGGTTTTGTCGATCATAATTGTTTACCTACTCTTTATGGATTCCCAACGTTGGATGATATCGCTGACATCTCCATCTTCGGCATTATGGGGTAACTGATTTGGCGAGTGACTAAATCTAGGCGCTGCATGTGCTTGAAGATGCCCATTGTTGGTAAAGTAGACATTGCGATCTTGCATATGTGGATGCGCAGCAGATTCGTCGGGGTTTAGCACTGGTGCAAAACAAGCATCACTACCTTCAAGTATTTCACACCATTGCTGCTGGGTTTTTGTTGCAAACAGTTCTTTGAATGCTTCCTTTTGTTCTGGCCAGGCCGTTTTATCAAACTGTTTTTTATATTGCGGGTTATCCAGTACATTCAATTTTTCTAATAGTAATTTGTAAAAATGGGGCTCAAGCGCGCCAACACTGACAAATTTCCCATCGCTACAGGCATAGGTATCGAACCAATGTGGGCCATCGAGAATACTTTTTCCGCGTTCGTTTTCTACTGCTCCTGAGCTCCGCAATGATAGGACCAGATTCATCATATGTGCGCTGCCATCAACCATGGCAGCGTCAACAACATCGCCTTGTCCTGTGCGCTGAGCATTTAACAAGCAAGCTAACATCCCGATAGTTAAATACAAGGCGCCGCCACCAATATCACCGGCTAGGGTTGGCGGAGCAAAGGGTGGTTCACCCGGTCTGCCTGCGTACCATAGAGCGCCTGACAGGGCTATATAATTGATATCGTGTCCAGCGGCCTGGGACATTGGACCACTTTGCCCCCAGCCAGTGACACGTCCATAGGCAAGAGCAGGGTTAACATGGTGACAAACTTCTGGGCCTAAACCTAACCTTTCCATCACACCCGGACGCATACCTTCGATTAGGCCATCAGCATGTCTAATCATGTCTAATAATTTCGCGCGGTCAGCTTCAGATTTTAGATCCAACTGCACAATCTGCTTGTTGCGTTTATAAATCGATTCATTGCCAACATCTCCAACCGGAGGTTCGCCTGCGCTTGGGCGTTCGACTACTACGACTTCCGCACCCATGTCAGCTAGGTGCATACCACAAAAGGGCGCTGGGCCTATGCCTTCTATTTCGATGATTTTTATTCCAGACAGAACAGACATTTTTTACCTCAATAATCTTACGGGAGATATAGCTACGCTAGGATTCGATAGCTCTCTTATGTTTTGGAACGAAAACTAGAACGCCGAAATGCCAGTCAGTAGACGGCCAATTATTAGTTTTTGAACTTCGGTTGTGCCTTCGGTAAACGGAAATATCCGCACCGCTCGGCTGTAATATTCGACTGGGTATTCTTTGGTGATGCCACTTCCACCGTGAATCTGCACCGCGTCGTAGACAATCTCACAGGCTAACTCTGTACCATACCATTTACACATTGCGGCTTGCAGTTGTGGGTCAGCTCCACGATCAATATTGTCTAAGGCCTTTAATGCCATCAGCCTGCCTGCTTCAATCTTGGTCGCCATTTCTGCGAGCTTTGCTTGAATTAATTGTTTACCGGCAATTGCTGAGCCGAATTGCTTTCGGTCTTTAGCGAATGAAAGGGCCTCATCATAAGCGGCTTGGGCAACTCCAAGTGCCATGAGGGTGACAATAGGGCGTGATGAGGATAGCAATTTCATCATGTGTTGCATTGCTTTGGGAGCGTGAACAACAACGTTCTCAGCAGGTACTTTTACATCTGAGAAAAATACCTGTGCAGTAGATTGGCTATTTAATGCGCTTTTCACGATATTATTTGTCTCATAGCCGTGAGCACGTTCAACCAATAACAGTCCGAGGCCTTTATCTTCGTCATCCTCGATAAATCGAGCCAACAGTAAAATAGTATCTGAATAGTCTCCGCTTGAATTCCATGTCTTCTCCCCATTAACAATATAGAAATCACCTTCCTTGCGAGCCTTTACCTGCAGCGCTGCTACATCTGAGCCGCCATTGGGTTCAGACATGCCGATACTGGTTGATGACTCACATGCCATGAGAGAAGGTAAGTATTTTTCCTTGATTGCATCAGGCGCACCGGCCATCAGTTTGGAGGCAATACCGAAGATCTGTGTTGTAATGCAGATATCTGGAGAGACTCTGGCGAGTTCATGCATCAACAAACCAAAAGTAACCAAATCCAAATCCATGCCGCCATCTTCTTCAGCGACAAAGCCATTGACCACACCGAACGGTATCAGCTTTTTTTGAATATCCAGTGCTAGCTCCTTAGGAATGTACTTGTCACGATATTCATTCGAAATGGGTCGTATTTCGTCTTCGAGAAAACGCCGAAAACTGTCCAAGAGCATGGTTTGTTCTTCTGATTGGGAGAAATTCATAATCTATCTATGGGGCTATTTGTCTACTTAATCTGAGCTTACGTTTGTGCAAGATTGCTTGCCACGCATATTTGGCAAAGAGGGTGTCCTAACGGTGATTAATTGGTCAATGATGGCAAATGCCAATATGCTTATTAAATCGGCATTTTCTTTTGCATCATGTCACGCATCACAAATTTTTGAATTTTACCGGTGACAGTCATGGGGAATTCTTCAACTATTTCAACATAACGTGGTTTTTTATAATGCGCTATTTGCCCGTCACAGTAGGACTTTATCTCATCTTCGCTAAGGGTTTCACCTGCATTCTTTTTGATCCAAACACAGACTTCCTCTCCGTATTTTTCATCGGGAACACCAAATGCCGCAACTTCCATAACCTTGGGATGGGTGTATAAAAAGTCTTCGATTTCTTTTGGGTAAATATTTTCACCACCGCGAATCACCATATCTTTTAATCGGCCGGTGATATTGCCGTAACCGTTCTCATCGATCACGGCCAAGTCTCCCGTGTGCATCCATTGGGCCGAATCCAAAGCATCTTTGGTTTTTTCTTCTTCGCCCCAATAACCTTGCATCACCGAATAACCACGAGTTAACAATTCTCCCTGCACGCCTCTTGGCACTGTATTGCCATCTTCATCAATAATTTTTACTTGTACATGCGGATGTACCTTACCAACGGTAGAAACCCTTAATGCGACACTGTCATCAGTGCTGGATTGGAAGCTTACCGGGCTAGTCTCGGTCATTCCGTAGGCTATGGTAACTTCACCCATATGCATATCGGAGATAACCCGTTTCATAACATCTTCTGGGCAGGGCGAACCGGCCATAATTCCTGTGCGCAAAGTAGATAAGTCATAATCCTCAAAGCTAGGTTCAGCAAGTTCGGCTACGAACATGGTGGGCACGCCATATAAGACCGTACATTTTTCAGCGGCAACAGTCTGCAAAGTTGTAATTGGGTCGAAACCAAAATCAGGCAACACCATGGTAGAACCATGTGTTACAGACCCGAGATTCCCCATCACCATGCCAAAACAATGATACAAAGGTACCGGGATGCAGAGACGATCATGCTCGCTCAATTTTATAGCTTCGCCGACGAAGTAGCCGTTATTCAATATATTGAAGTGGCTAAGCGTAGCGCCTTTAGGAGAGCCGGTGGTGCCGCTGGTGAATTGAATGTTAATTGGGTCATCTGGACATAGCCTTGCTTGAATTTCAGCAAGTTGCGCAACTTCATCAGCGGAGGCAATGTTTAATACATCATAAAAGTCATAAAAGCCGTCACGTGATTCTTTTCCCGCCTGTATCACATACTTTAGATGAGGAAGCTTTTTAGAGTCTAAATTGCCAAGAGTCGAGCTAATGATTTCTGGCGCCAAAGACTCAATCATTTCCAAATAATTACTTGTCTTAAACTCATCCCATAATACCAATGCGCGGCAGCTAACTTTGTTTAAAGCGTACTCAAGTTCGGTGAGTCGGTAGGCAGGGTTGATATTAACAAGGATCAGGCCTGCCTTAGCGCTTGCGAACTGGGTCAATACCCATTCAGCGCAATTGGGTGCCCAAATGCCAATACGGTCTCCTGGCTCAAGGCCCAGCTTCAGCAAAGACGCGGCTAATTGGTCAGTCTTCTCGTCAAGATCTCTATAGCTATACCTCTCGGCCTGATGATGTGAAACTAGCGCTTCATTATCACCCCATTGATCTGCGGCAAGACTTAAAGCTTCACCAATAGTTTGGTAAATCAGTGGTTGTTCGCTGACGCCGTGTACAAAACTGAGTTTAGGTTTTTTCAAAACGAGGCCCTTTTGTCTAATCGATTACTTTTTTGCCGCCGCCCAAAGATGCAAATTATGTCACATGCAAAAATAAGCATAGTTTTAATAAAAAATACGTCGTCGTTAAGTGGCTGTTATTTGTTCGGTATTGCGAGCACTGAGCGTGTCAGTTGCGTAGCACAATTAGGAAAGATAAATATTATCACCAATGGTTTGGCATATTCGGCACAACGTAAGTCAGGCCCTAATATATTGAAAGGTGTTGTTTGACTTAAAAGTCTCTATTGTAGACAGTGCTGCATGTAGTCCAATTAACCTGTTCATTTCAGAGGTATTTATGTACAACGCACTTAAAGACTATTCCGAAAATTATTCTGAATCTCGTCAGAAATTTCTTGATGCCATGCAAGGAAAAGGCGAAGTGAAATCTATCTTGCACGACAGTAAAGGGCCTGACGGTGAAGACCTTTACATGGACTTTGGTGTGATTGGCCCCGCTGATGCAAAAACCGGTTTGGTGTTGGTTTCAGGCACACATGGACCAGAAGGTTTGTGTGGTTCAGGGTCGCAAATTGGTTTTTTGAATTCCGGCATGCTCGACCAATTATCTGATATTCGGATTGTGTTACTTCACGCACACAATCCTTATGGATTTGCCTGGTGGCGACGAACCAACGAAGATAACGTGGACCTAAATCGTAATTATTGTGATTTTTCAGCCGTGATCCCTGCGCACCCTGGATATGATGTTCTTAGACCAATTATGGTGCCAAAAAAGTGGGATGCTGCTGCGGTTAAGGCTGGGTTGGATGCCTATGAGGAAGAACATGGAAAAGTTGGACTATTGGCTGCCATGGTTAGTGGTCAAGGACATGATCCTGATGGGATGTTTTACCGTGGCACAGCTCCAGCTTGGTCGCGTAGAATTGTTGAAGCCCAATTGCCCGCCCTATTGGCAGAACAAAGTCACATTGCGCTAATTGATTATCATACTGGGCTTGGCCCTTTTGGGATTCCTTATATGGTGCATGGCTATGAAAAGGGTAGTGCCGAATACGCCGCGTTCGATAAGGCCTTTGATGGTGAGGCTCGCTCTACCAAAGATACTGATGATCTCGATGAGGATTTGCCTGCGGAACCCAAGGGCCCAATCGTGCTCGGGCTTGATTCAGTTTTTCCGGGTAAAAAAAGTTATGGCGCCGTAATTGAATATGGAACAGTGCCTCCCGAGCAAGTATTTCCAGCTTTAATGGAAGACAATTGGCTGCATGCGAATGGTGATATCCACTCAGACGAAGGTCGCAGAATAAAAGATAACGTACGAGAAGTTTTCTATCCAACATCTGACAAATGGCGTGAGATGGTATGGGAGCGTTCTGTGTGGTCTATCAATTGTGCAGCAGATCTATTGCGGGCTGAATCATTGCTTGATTAAGCTCAAAATGCGAAATTGTAACGGCGAAATTCAACACAGCTTTTCCCAATCTTTGTAAAATAAGGTTTATTGTCTTGATTTTTAAAAGATTGGTTTGTCTAGATTGATTTTCCAGCAACCTGTACTGTGGCAAAAGTAATAACAATTTAAGAGATTGAAATGACTGACACGCAAATGGGGCGATGGCCTAAGTATTACACCGTAGTGGCGATGTGTGTTTTTGCGCAGCTATTCGCATATTTTGATCGTGTAAATATCTCGGTCGCCTCGCTGGCAATGCAGGAAACATTTGCCTGGGATGAAACTACAAAGGGATTTGTGCTTTCTTCATTTTTTATAGGTTATCTTGCTTTTCAGGTGATTGGTGGTTGGTTGGCAAACCGTTTTGGTGGCAAAACGGTTCTCGGCATAGCGCTGGTATTGTGGTCAATATTCACTTTTTTTACGCCGATGGCGGCCTCAGTTTCTTTATCTCTATTGATAGCAGTAAGGATCGCAATGGGGGCAGGTGA
>Ga0206129_10001870_pt1 | contig 27446 bp, 27 predicted proteins | sample Helgoland_Spring_8_FD_148616 | JGI IMG/M metagenome (GOLD analysis project Ga0206129, IMG submission 148616) | Pelagic subsurface seawater microbial communities from Kabeltonne, Helgoland, North Sea - Helgoland_Spring_Bloom_20160502_2 | ecosystem: Environmental > Aquatic > Marine > Epipelagic ...
TTCGCATAATATATATTATGTTTAATTTTATAATAGTTTATTATGATTTTATGATAAGAACTATTTTCTTGGTAACATTCCTTTAACTCTTTGCAGTGTTATTTCAGCACCAGTTCTTCTATGTTTTGATAGTTCTTGATAACCAGTATCATTCCACCAATTATTAGCATCATTTTCTGATGGAAAAGAAAATAGTATGACTCTATCAAATTGCGTTGGCTCGTTTCCTTCCAAACATATTGGTGAGTCGTCAAAGGTAATGAATGATCCGTTATGTTTCTTTAGAAAAGGAAAAAAACCTTTTTCATATATTTTATATTCCTCTGCATCGTGAATCTTTAAATTTACTATCATATATACTGCTATGTCACTCATATTAATATTCCTTATTTAGTATGATTTATGACTTTCTATCACATTAAAATACTGGTTTACTTTGACTTATGAGCTGCAGTAAGGTTAGATAACTCTATACCTGCAACAGCACAGATTTCATCCTTATCAGAAACATCTCCCGTAACACCAACTGCACCAATATTCTTACCATCTTTTTGAATCAACATGCCACCAGGTGTTGGTACAAGTTTACCGCCTGCCATTGTTTGCATTCCAGTTACAGCTGGTGCTAGCCTTGGCTGGCCTTCAAATGTGTCTCGTAGTGTATTCGATGAAACGTTAAAAGCTAAACATGTCCATGCTTTTGCATATGCAATATCAGACCTTATTAGTCCTGAACCTTCTTCTGACAATGATGCCCTAACAACTCCTGCAACATCAATAACAGTTACAGTTAGTGGCATTAAATTTAATTCTCGACCTTTTTTTAATGCCTCTTTGCAAATATTTAATGCTTCATCTAAGTTAATCTCACCTGGATTAATTATCATACTAATATCCTATGTCTAATTTATATTAATAATTATATAGCTATATGAACGCCCTATTAGTAAAAATATAGTTTAAAATGAGCATATGTCAAAAGAAGATGCATTAGAGTTTGAGGGTGAGGTTATTGAAACTTTACCTAATACCAAATTTAAAGTAAAACTAGAAAACGATCACGTTATTACTGCACACATTTCAGGAAAAATGCGTAAGCATTATATTCGTATATTAACTGGCGATAAAGTTAAAGTAGAAATGACTCCTTACGACCTAACTGTTGGTAGAATAACTTTTAGAGGTAGATAAACTAATCATTCTTTCTTTAGGGATGGCTCTCATCCCTATAATATAAAAAGTAAAAATATTTTACTAAGGTTGATAACAAATACCATATAGGAAATGATATAAGTTATCGATCAAGTTCAACCCTCTTACCATCCTTCATTACAAAGACTACATTTTCCATGGAGTTTATATTTTTTATTGGGTTGCCATCCACAGCAACTAAATCAGCTATTTTACCAATATCAATTGATCCTAGGATAGAATCAACTTTAAGAAGTTTAGCAGTGTTAAGTGTTGCTGATTGTATCGTCTCCATAGCGGACATACCAAATTTCACCATATAAACAAATTCTTTCCAGTTTGTTCCATGTGGTTGAACGCCAGCATCGGTTCCAAATGCTATTTTTACACCTCTTTGGTGTGCTTTATTAAAAGTACTTCCAATTTGAGGACCAACACTAGCTGCTTTTGGCCGAACAATTTCTGGAAAATAGTTATCAATTTTAGCTTTATCTGCAACAAATTCACCAGCTGATATAGTGGGCACATAAAAAGTGCCTTTACTTATCATCAGATCCATAACCTCTTCTGTCATAAATGTTCCATGTTCAACTGAATCAACACCTGCGATCACTGCTCTTTTCATGCCCTCTGCTCCATGAGCATGAACCGCAACCCACATACCATAATCCTTTGCTGCATTAACAACAGCTACAACCTCCTCTTCAGTGAATTGAGGATTATCTCCAGATTTAGCTACGCTCAAAACACCACCTGTAACAGTAAGCTTTATTCCATCAGCACCATCCTTATAACGTTGCCTTACAGCAGTATATGCATCATAAGGTCCATTTATTACACCATCTTCAGCTAAAGGATATTCATATGAATCAGAATTTTTTCCATTTGTTGGATCTGCATGACCTCCGGTGGTAGCTATGCTTTTGCCCGATGTAAAAATTCGCGGTCCTTCAATCTGTGAACTATTAATTAAATCTCTTAGAGAGATTGCAATTAAACCACTATCACCTACCTGTCGCACAGTTGTAAAACCAGCCTTTAAAGTTACAAGGGCATGTTTGCTTGCTAAAATTGCACCCGTCTCGCGCTCAACTTTGACAGGTCGTTCAGATTTAGATTTATATTCTTGACCAAAATGTACATGCATATCCATTAAACCAGGCATTAATGTTTTGCCTCTTAGATCAATCAGGACATCATCATCATTAATATCTATATAACCTTTATCTATTGATGTGATTATATTGTTGTTAATTGTAATAGAGTAATCATATTTAATCGTTCCAGAATTTACATCTATATAACTACTTGAATAGATAACTGTTTCTGAAAATAAATAAGATGATGTTAAAAGGAAAGTTGTATATATAAATCTCATGTGATTTATTCTACATGTCTATGGGGAAAAAAATAGGGTTATAGATCTATTAACTAGAAAATTAAAACTAGTATGTTTTATTTGTTAAATAATAATATCTAAAGTTTAGCTTCTAACTCAGGTAAAGCATCAAACAAATCGCTAACAAGTCCATAATCAGCAACTTGAAAGATTGGAGCATCCTCATCCTTATTTATGGCTACAATAACTTTAGAGTCTTTCATGCCAGCCAAATGTTGAATAGCTCCTGAAATGCCTACTGCTATATATAAATCAGGAGCAACGATCTTACCAGTTTGACCTACTTGATAGTCATTAGGAACAAAGCCTGCATCTACTGCTGCTCTTGAAGCTCCAACTGCTGCGCCTAGTTTATCGGCAATTGAATCAAGTAGATGAAAGTTTTCTCCTGATTGCATCCCTCTTCCACCAGAAATAACAATATTAGCAGCTGTTAATTCAGGTCTATCGCTTTTAGCTATCTCTTCACTAACAAATTCACTAATATTTAAGGCATTAACTGCATCAAGTGACTCAACTGATACATTAGAATTATCCATTGGAGCTGCATCAAATGCAGTAGATCTAACAGTTATTAACTTTATTGAATCATTTGATTTAACTGTAGCTATACAACTACCAGCATATATAGGTCTTTTAAATGTATCCTCAGATTCAATCGAAATGATATCAGATATTTGCTGAACATCTAATTTAGCTGAAATTCTTGGTAATAAGTTTTTACCAAAGGTCGTAGCTGGAGCTAATATATAAGAATATGAGTTTGAAATACTGACAACAAGGCTAGACAAGTCTTCAGCTAGGAAGTTTTTATACAACTCGTCATCACAAGAAATAATATTTGAAATTCCTGAGACTTTTTTTGCCTCATCTATAACCGAAGATATATTTGAACCAGCAATTAGAAGGGTTATGTTGCCATTTAAGCCAGTAGCTGCTGTGACAGTATTTAAAGTAGCTCCTTTTAGAGAAGAATTATCATGTTCCGCAATAACTAATATACTCATGTGATCACCTTTGCTTCATTTTTAAGTTTTTCAACTAACTCATCTACAGTCTCTACGATGATACCCGCATCTCTTGAAGGAGGTAACTCAACTGAAAGTAATTCTGTTCTAGGATTAATGTCTACACCAAGATCAGAAACATTTATAATGGTTAACTCTTTTTTCTTAGCCTTCATTATATTTGGGAGGGATGCATATCTTGGTTCATTTAATCTTAGATCTGTAGTAATAATGGCTGGTTTATTTAATTGTAAAGTTTGAAGACCACCATCTATCTCTCTAGTAACATTTACTTTATCACCCTCAAATCTAACCTCTGAAGCATTAGTAGCTTGAGGATAATTAAGCATTGATGCTAACATCTGCCCTGTCTGATTATTATCTCCATCAATAGCTTGTTTACCTAATATAATTAAATCTGGTGCTTCTTGCTCAACCACTTTAGTTAAAACTTTAGAGATAGCTAGGGGTTCAAGTATAGAATCAGTTTCAATTAATATGGCTCTATCTGCACCCAAAGCTAAAGCAGTTCTTAATTGTTCTTGAGATTCAGTTTTACCAACCGTTACAGCTATGACCTCTTCAGCGTTACCAGCTTCTTTTATACGCACAGCTTCTTCAAGAGCTATTTCGCAAAAAGGATTAACCGACATTTTTGCATTATTTAAATCAACATTTGAATTATCAGGTAAAGGTCTAACTTTGACGTTGTAATCCACAACCCTCTTTAACGGTACTAGTATTTTCATAAGGTTTTATATATAAATTTTTAAAATAGTATGTTTAAGATTATAAATGATAGTTATAATCATAAATACTGCACAATTGTAATTCCTTTTGTGCATTTTACAACAATAATAGAGGTTAGATATGGAAAGAGAAACAATGGAGTATGACGTAGTTATTGTTGGCGGCGGACCATCTGGCTTATCAACAGCTATTAAATTTGCTCAATTGAATCAAGAAAATGGAACTGATTACTCTATATGCTTGCTGGAAAAAGGTTCTGAAATAGGTGCTCACATACTATCTGGTAATGTTTTCCAAACAACAGCACTTGATGAATTAATACCTAATTGGAAAGACTTAAACGCTCCTTTAAATGTGCCTGTTAAAAAAGATAAACTTTTATATCTTTTAGAAAAAATAAGCTTGCCAGTTCCGGCATTTATTATGCCAACAATGAACAATCACGGTAATTATGTAATTAGCCTTGGTAATCTATGTAGATGGCTTGCTGAGCAAGCCGAAAATCTTGGTGTAGAAATATTTCCAGGCTTCCCTGCTAGTAAATTAATTTATGAGAATGATAAAGTTGTTGGTGTACAAACCGGAGACATGGGTATAGGTGCTAATGGTGAATTAAAACCTGGTAATGAGCCCGGTATCGACATAAGAGCAAAATATACTATTTTAGGAGAAGGTTGTAGAGGTCATCTAGGCAAAGAGATCATAGAAAAATTTGATTTATCTAAAGATAAAGATCCACAGCATTATGGAATAGGTTTTAAGGAGGTATGGAAACTTCAAGATGATCTTCATGAAGAAGGATTAGTAATTCATACAAACGGATGGCCTACTTCAATAGATACGCCTTCTGGTTCATATTTTTATCATGGAGAAAATCAAGAAGCATATATTGGATATGTAGTTCCTCTTGACTATAAAAATCCTCACCTAAGCCCATTTGATGAATTTCAAAAATGGAAGACCCACCCTTCTATTAAAAAATATCTTGAAGGTGCTGAGAGAAGATCATATGGAGCCCGTGCCTTAATTAAAGGAGGTCTTCAATCTCTACCAAAAATGGAATTTCCTGGAGGTTTATTAATAGGTGATAATGCTGGCACTCTTAATTTTTCAAAAATTAAAGGCTCTCATACAGCAATGAAATCTGGTCTTATTGCAGGAGAACATATATATCAGAATCTTAATAATGATATTTCAACTGGAATTTCATATGATACAAAGATACAAGATTCATGGCTCTATAAGGAATTGTATAAATCAAGAAATTTTGGCCCTATTTTTCATAAATTTGGCGCTCTTATTGGAGCAGCATTAAATGTAATAGATCAATTCATATTTAGAGGTAATCTACCCTTTACAATGAATCATCCAACACCTGATTATGCGTGCTTAAAAAAAGCAGATGAAATGCCCAAAATTAATTATCCAAAACCCGATGGAGTGATTTCATTTGATAAACTCTCATCTGTCTATTTATCAAACACTAATCATGAAGAAGATCAGCCCTGTCATCTCCAACTTAAAGATCCATCAATACCTATTAGCGTAAACTTGCCATTATATGATGAGCCTGCTCAGAGATATTGTCCTGCAGGAGTTTATGAGGTAGTTGAAAAAGATAACGAAAAGAAATTTGTTATAAACGCTCAAAACTGTGTTCATTGCAAAACTTGTGACATAAAAGATCCTTCTCAAAATATAAACTGGGTCAGCCCTGAGGGACCTGGCGGACCTAACTATCCAAATATGTAATGACCTATAAATTTAAAATATTACAATTATCAGTATTAACAATATTTTTAATTTCAGCGTGTCAAACTGACATTAAAAGTGATATTACTAAAAAAGTTCAAGAACCAATTATTGATGAAAATATTAAATTTGAGGAATTTCTTTCTAATCAATGGCTTCAGGAGCTTGAAGATAGCCCAGTCTTTGCATCTCTTATAGGTAATAAAAAATATAACCAAGATATAACACCTAATAGCATCGAATTTTTTTATAAAAAAAAGGCTAAACTGCAAACTAATCTAGTTAATTTAAATGCTTTTAATTTTGATAATCTGAATAGTGAAAATAAACTAAATTACCAGCTAAAAAAAATAAGTCTTGAAAATTCATTAGAAGCTACAAATTATCCTTCATACTATATGAGTCTGAATCAAAGAGGCGGTGTTCAAAGTTATTATGAAACAGGAGATCGTCTTGTTTATGAGACAAAACAAGATTATGAGGATTGGTTAATAAGGCTGTCAAAGTATGCAGAAAATATTATAAATACTAAAATCAATCTTCAAGAAGGTTTAAATAATAATTACACACAACCAAAACTTGTTACTGAACAGGTTGTAGCCCAAATAGACAATATATTAGATACAACTATTGAAGATAATCCTTACCTAAAAGTTTTTTTATCAGCCAATGATTCTTTTTTTAATGAAGATGAAAAGGAAGATTTAATAGAGAGCGCTAAGTTTTTAATTGAATCTAAGATTCTTCCAGCCTATAAGGATTTAAATGATTTTCTGAAGACTGTATATTTACCAAACTCAAGATTAACTATTGGTTTAAATGGTGTTCCAAATGGAGATACATGGTATGAATATGCAGCAAAATATCATACGACAACTAATCTAACGCCAGATGAGATTCATAATATTGGTTTGAGTGAAGTTAAAAGAATAAGAACAGAGATGGAGCAAATTATCAATGATCTGGAATGGGCTGGAGACTTCAAATCATTTTTGAATTATTTAAGAACTAGTCCAAGATTTTATTATGATAATTCTGAGGACTTATTAAATGCTTATTTGATAATGGCTAAGTCAATAGACCCCTTATTACCAAAAATATTTAAAGTATTTCCAAGGGCTCCATATGGAGTAATACCAATACCTGATGAATCAGCACCTTTTACAACCACCGCATATTACAACTCACCAGCCAAGGGAAGACCGGGTTACTTCTATGCTAATTTATACAAACCTGAATCGCGACCTAAATATGAAATTCCTGTATTAACAGTTCATGAGGCTGTTCCCGGACATCATTTTCAAATATCAATAGCTCAAGAACTAGAAAATGTACCTACATTTAGAAAATATCAAAGCTTTACAGCCTTTGTTGAGGGTTGGGGTCTTTATAGTGAGGAACTTGGTGAGTTCATGAATTTGTATGACGACCCTTATGATAAGTTTGGACAACTAACATATGATATGTGGAGGGCTATAAGACTTGTCGTTGATACAGGCATGCATTATAAAAACTGGTCAAGACAAGATGCTATAGATCTTTTTATAGAAAATACCGCTAAATCAAAACTTGATATAGAAAATGAGGTTGATAGGTATATTGCTTGGCCAGGACAAGCTTTAGCATATAAAATTGGCCAATTGAAAATTCTTGAATTACGAAATAAAGCTGAAAAAGAATTAGGCGATAAATATGATATTAAAGATTTTCACCATGAAGTTCTTAAAAGAGGCTCTCTTCCTTTAGATATTTTAGAAACATATATTAATGAGTGGATTTACGAATCTTTAAATTCTTAGATTTTTTACATCTCTCACTACAATACTTAACTTCTTTCCAATCTCTCTCCCATTTTTTTCTCCACTTAAATTCTTTTTGACAAGCTGAGCAAATTTTAGATGGCAATGTAATTTTTTTATGCAATTGTTCCTAAAGGGTAATGATTGGTTCCACTTCTAATATGTAGAATATTATCAATAATTATATTTTCCTTGAGTGCAATATCAACCAACTTATAGTAAGTTGCTCTATTAAAAAAACCTTCTATATCACTCCTAACGTTAACTAATGGGATAATAGTATTTTCATAGTTTATTAATCTTGTTGTATTCTTATTATCTAAGGTAAATGAATAATCAAGATTTGTGTGAAGAGTTATAATATTATCAGCAACATCAAAGTCAGTAATGATATACGGAGCCAGTTCAACAGAAACTGGTACTTTTTCATGAGGAGTAATTAAGAAATATAATCCGTTATCATTTCTTAAGACTGTGCTAAACAGTTTTACTAATTTTATGTTTTTTATAGGAGAGTTGTTAAAATACCAATCACCCTCTCTATTGATTGATATTTCTTGTCCTTCGCATAATTCAGGATTCCAAAGATGAACAGGTGGAAAACCTGAATCATTAATTTTTATATTATTAGCTATTTTAGAAATACTCATACAATGATTTTAAAAAAATAAAGAGTCCAATAGAGCATAAAATTAATGCCATTGCTTTATTTATTAGATAATTTCTTTCAATATTAAATGTATTAGAGCTTGTTAATAAATAACTCAAAAACATAAACCACAAAGCTGAGGTTATTGAAAAATATATTGGATAAATATAAAAAAATAATCCATCTATTGAGTCAATAAGCATAGAAAAAAGAGAAACAAAAAAAATAAAGGCTTTAATATTAAATATATTTGTTATTAATCCAGACGTAAAACTTCCATAAAATGATGACGATATAGCTTGGTCATTTTCTTTGGCATTATTTGAAGGAAAAGCCATCCTAATACCTAGGTAGAAAATATAAATACTACCAATTAGGCTTACAATTAATTTATATATATCATTTGTAATAATAAAAAGTGAAATTCCATTAATTGCCAAAAGGCAATGTGCGTAAATTCCAAAGCCAATTCCAATTGATGCATAAATACCCGCCCTTCTTCCATGAAGATTAACCTGCCTGATAATAATAGCAGTATCTGGGCCAGGACTGGTAAGGGCAATAAGATGAGCAATTGATGACCAGATAAACATGATTAATTAATAATATTTGGTTCTATTTCAAGGGATATGTTAAAGGTTCTAAAAACCATATCATTTATATGGGATGCAAAATTTAACACTTCTTGCTGAGTTGCCTTTCCATTAGTTATTAAAACCAATGAATGATTTTTATAAATAGAAACATTTTTAGATAGCGATAATTGATCTTGAATTAGTTCAATCAACCTTGCGGCCCCAACTTTAACTAAAGTATCAGAGTAGTCCCAAATTATTAATTGCTCTTCACCAAAATACTCAAAATTAATTTGGTTTTTATGAATAATAGGATTTTTAAAAAAACTTCCAGCATTAAAAATATAATCTGGATTGGGTAAGGCCTTTGCTCTGACTTTAGATATAATTGCTGAGATATCTTGTTTATTTAAATTATCTATATTTAGAGAATTATCATGTATATATTTTTGTATAGACGCATAATCTGAAGAGATATTTTCTTCAAGATTAGATTTAAAGTTTATGTTATAAATAAGATAATGAGAGTTTTTTAAAATAGAGTCTCTATATGAAAATTTACAGTCTTTGTTTTTAAGGTTAACTTGTTTAAATGTTTTTAAGCAAAAACAATCTATACTTTCTATCAAGCTTGAAACATCAGCGCCATAAGCTCCAATATTTTGAATAGGACTTGCGCCAACGCTGCCTGGAATATCAATTAGGTTTTCAAAGCCATTAATATCATTTTTAATGCAGAATTTAACTAAGTCTGTCCAATTATATGCTGAACCTACACTTAAAATGTTTTTTTTAAGATTGATGTGCTTTAACTCTGATTTCAAAATTAAACCATCATAGAAAGTTGGAGGTATTATGTTAGTGCCCTCCCCTTGAATAAAGTATTTTTTATTAGATTTAATTAAATCATGAATTTTATTCAGATCTTCGATATTTTGTATTCTAACCAAATATTTACACCTTGATTGAATACGAAGAGAGTTATCAATTAATGCATTTTCTTCAATCTTCATTAGCAGTCAAATAAGTAATAGCTTGATCTACATCTTCTTGAGTATCGATTCCAGACGGGATTTCATTTTTATATTGCGTCATATAAATTGAATAATTATTGTCCATAAATCTAAGCTGTTCTAATTTATGCAATAACTCGTTTTTAGTTGGCTTTAGATTTACCAATTTTCTTAATGTTTTCATTTTATATCCATAAATTCCAATATGTCTCATGGGAATTTCACTACTATTTATTGTTCTTTTAAAAGATTGTGCATAATTGTTTGAATCACAATGAACTTTAACGCAATTAGGATTTATTAGATCATCTAAGTTGCATATTGGATGACAGGCACTAATGACATCGCATGAGTTCTGAAAAAAATCTTCCACAAGCTGAATTACCAAATCATTGGGCATAAAAGGCTCATCTCCTTGTAAATTTATTATAAGAGTATCATCGTTTATTTTAAGATTTTCAGCAGCCTCAAAGACCCTATCAGTTCCTGAGATATGTGCATCACTGGTCATGATAATATTTTTTGAAAAGGATTGGGCGTGTTTGTAAACTTCCTGAGAGTCAGTTGCGATGTATGTATTCTCTGAGATAGTTACTGAATTTTTAAAAACCCTTTCGATTAAGGACATACCCTTGATATCTATTAGTGGTTTATTTTTTAATCTAGTTGAACCAATTCTTGCTGGAATAAGAATTGTGAAATTAGTATTCATTTAATTTAAAGATTTTAATTTAGTATCTAGTTCCTCAATAAACTTATCAGAAACTTCAGCTTCAATTGTTAAATACCAAATTTTATTATTGTCGAATTGTCTACATTTGGACGCATCCTTCTCAGTCATTATTATAGGTAAATGATCTAAATAAAATATATCTGATTCATCAAAATTATGGTGATCTGGAAAAGGATGTCTGATAATTTCAAATCCAAGTCTGGCTAGAAGATCAAAAAATCTACCAGGATTTCCAAGACCTGCTACTGCATGAACCTGTTTGTGCATTGGCCATTTCTCAACATGGTAAGATTTACCAGATTTTAAATGAACAAATTTAGCAGGACTAATATTCATTAAATATTCATTTTCTTGAGTTGGTCCAGAATTATTAACAATAAAATCAACACTATTTAATCTTGACTTTGTTTCTCTTAAAGGGCCCGCTGGGAAAGTTAAGTTATTTCCAAAACGTCTTTTCCCATCTATAACTACGACTTCTATGTCTCTACCCATATTATAATGCTGCAAGCCGTCATCTGAAATAATCACATCACAATCGTGTTTTTCTTCCAATGCTTTTACTGCTCTTACTCTATTTTTGTCTATATAAAATGGTAAGTTTAATTTAGATAATATTTGAGCTTCATCACCAGTCTGTTTTACAGGCGTATCGGCTGTTACATGAAGTGTTTCTCTAAATTTGCCACCATAACCTCTGCTAACTAACCCTGGCTTATAACCTCTTTTGGCTAATTCAGAAGCAATATATGCAACTAGTGGAGTCTTACCTGTCCCGCCAATTGTTAAGTTACCCACAATAATGATGGGTATTGATGTTTTATAACCAAGTTTTTTTGATTTTATAAACTTTCTTCTTCTTCTATTAGTTATATAAGAAAATATTAAAGAGAAAGGTAAAAGTAGATATAGCCACAAACTTTTTTTGTACCAACTATCTACAACAAGACTTGAATTATATTCATCATCATATTCTGGTATGTATAGTTGAGTTGATTTAGAAACTTTTAATTTTTCTTCAGGCGCGTCCTTAAATTTATTTTTATATAGTGATTGATAAATACCATCATTATCTAATAATTCAGCATGAGTACCTGTTTCTGAAATAGCGCCGTTATCAAGAACAATTATCCTTGAAGCATTCTCAATAGTTGATAGTCTATGAGCTATCACAATAGTTGTTCTGTTAGTGATTAATTTCTCAAGAGCTTCTTGAACAATAAGTTCTGATTCAGTATCCAAGGATGACGTGGCCTCATCTAATATGATGATTGGAGAGTTTTTATAAAATGCTCTTGCAATGGCAAGTCTTTGTCTTTGTCCTCCTGAAAGAAGAACGCCATCATCTCCAATTTCAGATTCAAAACTCTCTGGAAGGCTTTCGATAAATTCGGTACATCCTGCTTGACTTGCTGCTTCTTTAAGTTTTTCAACATCTATCTCATCATCACCATAAGCAATATTTTTTGCAATTGTATCGTTGAATAATGAAGGAGATTGATTAACTATAGAAATAGAAGACCTCAGGTGTTTTAAAGAATAGTCGTTAACTGAAATACCATCAATCAAAATATCACCAGATGTGTGGTTATAAAAACGTGGAATTAAATTGGCAATAGTTGATTTACCAGAACCAGACTTACCAACTATAGCAATAGTTTCATTTTTAGATATTGAGAATGAAATATTATCAATAATCAAACCACCGGTATTATATGAGAATGAAACATTTTTAAAATCAATATCGCCAGAAATTGGCGCATCTATATCACCAGAATTATTTTCATTTTGCTGATCTAGTTGATCAAATATTTCATTAGCTGCGGCTAAGCCTTTTTGGACAATAATATTTATATTAGATAATTGTCTAATTGGTTTAGCCATTAAACCTGCTGCAGTGAAGAATGCAACAAAAGTTTGAGCGTCTAAGCTTATTCCAAGTTGAGAACCTAAAGCAAAGTATGCTACAAGTGATAACGAAATTGAAACAAGAATTTGTATTATAGGAGTTGCAAGATTTCCAGTAGCTTCTAATTTTAAATTCTGATTTTTATTAGATGAATTAGCTTTAAAAAATCTATTATTTTCATATTCTTCTGCATTAAAACTTTTTATCTCTACGTGACCATCAACAGCCTCGGAAGCAATGTGAGTTACATCACCCATGGCTGTTTGAATTTTAGTAGCTAGTTTTTTTAGTCTCTTTCCAGCTGTGTAAACAATTAAAGCTATTAATGGCGCCGTGCCTACCAAAAGAAGAGTCAATTTAAAATTGAGTATAGATAAGTAAACAAATAAGCCAACCAAAAGAAAACCTTCTCTAACAAATGTTTTAACAGCATTTGATGCTGCACCAGAAACTTGAGTTGTTGTAAAAGTAATTCTGTTTATCAGTTGTCCAGACTGATTAGCATCAAAATATGATTTAGGAAGATCATGAAGCTTTTGAAATAATTCAGCCCTTAAATCATGAACTATTCCAAAACCAACTCGCGACATGAAATAGTTACCAACAAAGAATCCAAATCCCCTTCCTATAGCAATAAATATTAAAGACATAGCTAAAAGAGTATTCAGACTTTCATCGTCTGAATCTATATAACTTATTATTCTTCTTATCCATTCGACTGCTGCAATATCAGCAGCAGCAAATGCAATGAATCCAAAAACACTAATTAAAAATGACCACCTATATCTATAGGTATAGCCTAATATCCTTCTTAAACTACCTGATTTCATTTTTCTATAGTTCTTATCTGAACCTCATTAAATCCATTTTTATTAAGAATATCCATTATACCTACAATCCAGATATGAAGAGAGGCAGCCTCAGCACTCAAAATAATTGAGTTATCTGAATTATTTAATTCAAAAATTGCCTGTTCTATCTCCTCAACGTTGTTGATGTTGTAAACAATATCATTTATGTAAACACTTCCATCAGCTATTACAGATATCTCATTTATGGATTCGACAATGTTATATTCAAAAGATTCAGTTTTTGGTAGATCCAAGGAAAGAAATTGCGAATCACCCACTTTCGAAGTTACCACAAAAAAAATAACTAATAAAAAAACAATATCTATTAAAGGAGTAATTTCAATTGAAAAAGAAGATTTTTGATTACTTATAAACTTCATTTATTTATAACATCAATAAAACGAGACACCTCTATCTGAAGTGTAATTAATAAAAAAGAAACTTTTTGTTCAAAGTATTTATGTAAAACTAAGCCTGGAACAGCTATAAATAAACCAAAAGCTGTTGTTATTAAAGCTTGAGAAATACCTGCAGCAAGAGCATCAGGATTTGCACCTGTCACTTCGCTAAGACCTGTGAATGCTGTAATCATTCCTATTACTGTGCCAAGAAGACCAAGAAGTGGGCTTATTGTTGCAATTGTTCCAAGCATGGTTAAATTACGTTCAAGAGAAAACTTTACTTCTATGGCCTTGTCTTCAATCTTTGATTCTAAGTTATCTCTTGGGAGATCTTTATATTGGATACATGATATTAATAAAAAACCAAGTGAAGATAATTCAGATATCTCATCAGCCTGTTTATTATTAATTAGGCCTTTGTTATAGAGATTTACAATTTGATTGGTTAAGCCTATAGGAGATACTAGCCTTATTTGAAGAAACCATAACCTTTCTATAGAAATAGTAATAATTAAAATACTACAAGCTAATAATGGCCACATAAATGGTCCGCCAGCAATTATAAATTCAGTCATTTAGGCCTCTATTAATTTAAAGTCTTTTAAATAATAAATTTTATCAAAACTCTTTATAAAGGTATTATCATGAGTAGCTGTCACTAAAGCAATATTATTTCTTTTTGAGACGTCTAGTAATAAATTTTGAATAATTAAAGCATTTTCGTCATCTAGATTGCCCGTTGGTTCATCTAAAAAAATAAAGTCTGGCTTGTTTATCAAAGCTCTTGCAATAGCTACTCTTTGTTTTTCACCGCCAGAAAGTTTCCAAGGTAGATGATTTATTCTAGATGAAAGACCTACTTCCTCAATAATGTCGTATGCCTTCATATGATTATCATTATCTGCAAGTTGTGCAGGAATCATAATATTCTCAAGAACTGTAAGATCTTCTAATAAGTGATGAAATTGATAAACAAAACCAAAATTATTAAGACGGATATTGCTTAAAGTTGCATTTGTATTATTTTCGATAGGATTGTCATCATAAATAATTTGACCGGAGGTAGCTAAATCTAAGGATGCCATTATATGAAGAAGAGTTGATTTTCCAGCACCTGATTGTCCTGAAATGGCAACTAAATCACCCTTACGTATAGACAGATTAATATCATCCAAAACTTTAATACTATTACCTTCCACAAAAAAAGTTTTTGATATATTTATGCAACTTATCTTATTCATGTCTAAGAATCTCTATTGGATTTAGTTTTGTTACACGAAGTGCAGGAAACAGAGAGGCTAATAAGCTGAAAATAAGAGATATAAAGCATATAAAAGCTATTTGTTCGTAATCAATATAATACGGGAAATAATTGATAAAGTAAGCTTCTAATAAATTTCTTCCCATAACACCTTCTAAAAAAGTAATAAAATTATTTATATTGAAAGTAACTATCAAACCCAGCATTAAACCCATTAATAATCCAATAAGACTGACCATTAATCCCTGAAAGAAAAAAATCATTACAAGCTGTTGGTTGTTAGCTCCAATAGTTTTTAATATACCGACCTCTCTTTCTTTAGATTTAACTGTCATAACTATTGTTGATAAAACAAGTATCGAAGCTACCGCCACTATTAGAAATAACATTAAGCTTATTAATAACTTCTCAAACTGAATTGCCTCAAACAAAGTTCCATGTGTCTCTTTCCATGATGACGACTTCAAACCAGTATTGTCTGGTATTGCTAAATAAGCTATTTTATCCGCAAGAAATAGATTAGATGTTTTTAGTCTGATTGATTGAGTTTCATCATTTAGTGATTTAAATTTTTGAGCAAGCTCATGAGATATCAATACCAAAGACTGATCGATTTCAGCTCTAAGTTCAAAAATACCTACAACCTGTAGGTTTATAGATCTCGGGTATGAACCTATGATTGAACTTTTAATGTCTGAGGTTGTAATCGTAATTGAATCACCTACAAATATTCCGAGATAAGATGCAAGCCAAGACCCTATTACAATTGTATTATCTTTGCTTAAGTCTTCTAAAGAACCATAAAGCATATAATCAGGAAGTATTGAAACTCTATCCTCAAGCTCTACATCAATACCATTTACAGAAACTCCCTTACTTATGGAGTTAGAGGTAATTAATGCTTGAAATGAAATATATGGGACGGCTTCTTCAACTCCATCAGCTAATTTTAATTGGTCAATAAGACTATCATAGTTTTTAATTGGTTCATCTGAATAAACCACCGCATGGGGAACAACACCAAGAATTCTATCTTGAAGTTCTTTTTCAAAGCCATTCATAACAGACATAACTATGATTAGGCTAGAGACGCCAATAGTGAGACCGGTAACAGCTAAAAATGAGGTAAACGAAAATATTCCACCTTTGTTAGATTTAAAATACTTAAACGCTAATCTAAGAGGGAGCTTGAACACAAAATTACTTTAATAGACTTTTTAAAAGATTCTCAATGCTTTTTGTATAAGGAGGTCTAATGCCATCAAATAATTTATCAAATTTAAAGCCAACATCTTTATAAAATGCTCTGGGGTTTGAGAAATTCTTAAAACCATCATAGGATTGATACCTTCCCATTCCTGAAGGCCCAACCCCACCAAAAGGGAGATCTTTTTGCTGAATGTGACCAACAACGTTATTGATAGTAACGCCGCCTGATGAAGTCTTATTCATAATTTGTGATTCTTCAGATTTATCAGTACCAAAATAATATAGGCCCAAAGGTCTATCCTTTGAATTAATAGTAGATAAAGCATCATCCAAATCATCGAATTCTATTACAGGAAGAACGGGACCAAATATTTCCTCATTCATTATTTTCATATCATCTGAAGTATTTGTAACTATGGTTGGAGGTATTTTATAAAATTGTTGTTGTGAGAAATCTTCGTTTGATGGATTGATTTCATTAATATGAGCGCCCTTGTCTTTTGCATCCTGGATTAAAGAATTAATTCTATTAAAGTGACGTTCATTAATGATAGAAGAATAATCATCGTTATCTTTGATAGTGGGATAAAAATCTTTAATAGCAATCTCAGCTTCTGATATAAATTCTTCCTTTTTGTCTTTATGCACAATCACGTAATCAGGTGCTAGGCAAATTTGACCCGCATTTAAAGTTTTACCAAACATTATTCTTTTAGCAGAAACTTTCATATCTGCTGATTTACCAATAACTACTGGTGATTTACCACCTAACTCAAGAGTGACGGGAACTAAATTTTGCGATGCTGACTGCATTACATGCTTACCAATATTGCCTGATCCTGTATATAAAAGATGATCAAAATGTAGCTTTGTAAAAGCCTCACCAACTTCAGGTCCGCCTAAAAAAGTAGCAAATTCATTTTCATCATAGGCTTTATCACACAACTCTTTTATTAATGATGCTGTTAAAGGTGTAAGCTCACTTGGCTTATGCATAACCTGATTGCCGGCTGCAAATATAGCTGCAAGCGGCTTAAAAGTAAGATTAACAGGAAAATTCCATGGTGAAATCATGCCAACAGTTCCTAATGGTTCATGCCTTACATAAGATTTAGCACCTAAAAGACCAAAGGGAAAATTAGACGATCTTTTTTTGGGGCTTGTCCATTGCTTAATATTTTTAATGGCATTGTTAATATCAGGAATAATGCTATAGGCATCTGTCATTATTGATGTATTTTTTGATCTATTTCCATAATCCTCATTCAATGCATCAACTAAATCATATCTATTATCCATTATTAATGATTTCAAACGATTTAACCTATCAACTCTTAACTCAATTGATGGTGAGCCTTCCTTTATAAAATGTTTCTTTTGAGATTCAAGAACACTTTGCATATCTGTTATTGTATTTTCCATATTAACCCCTATTAGTTTCTATTTGCTTTATCTTTGTTATTAGAAGACCTTATCATAGCTCTCATCTGTTCCCAATCTTCTTCACTTAGTTTATCAAGTTTAGAAAAGGTTCCTCCTCCAGTTAAATATTGTGCACCATCAATAGCTATGGTTTGACCTGTGAGGTAATCACAACCATCAGCCATCAAAAAAGTTGCTAGATTTTGCAATTCAGACATTTCACCAACTCTACCTAAAGGTATATCAGCCATATATCCAGAATCATTATCACCACCTGGATTAAGTCTATCCCATGCTCCTTTTGTTGGAAATGGTCCTGGAGCTATAGCATTAACCTTAATTCCATGTTTGCCCCACTCTGCAGCTAGTGATTGAGTCATTGTATTTAGTCCTGACTTAGACATTGCCGATGGCACCACATAAGGCGAGCCGGTCCATACCCATGTAGCTAAGATAGATACTATTGAGCCTTTATGACCGCCTTCAATCCATCTTTTTCCTACAGAATGAGTCATATAAAAAGTTCCATGAAAAACAATATTCGCAATTGCATCAAAACCTTTTGCTGATAGATCTTTTGTAGGAGAAATAAAATTACCGGCTGCGTTATTTACTAAACCGTCAAGAGGACTCTTTTGAAAAATTCTATCAATATAATCATCAACATCTTGTGCGCCTCTGATATCTAATGTTTCATATGACACTGAAGTACCATATTTATCTATGATCTCATTGGCAGTTTCTTTAAGAACGTTCTCACGTCTTCCGCATATAAATATATTTGCTCCATGTTTTGCATAGTGAGATGCCATCTCTTTACCAAGTCCTGTTCCTCCACCTGTGACTAATATGTTTTTATCTTTTAATAAATCATCTTTAAACATCATCTTTATCCAATTTTGTAATATTAATAATAGAATCAACCCATTCATCCGAATAATTAAGAGAAGGAACATAATCAAGAGTTTCTCCTCCCGCTTCAACGAATAGCTCTTGGTACTCATCTCCAATTTCTATAATTGTTTCAAGGCAGTCAGCTGTAAATGCGGGTGAAAAAACTAAAACTTTTTTATGATTTTGAGTTGGTAATTTTTTCAAAACATCATCTGTAAATGGATCTAACCATTTGTTTGTTAATCTAGATTGAAAAGATACTATATATTGAGAACTATCTAAATTTAATCTATCTGCTATAAGCTTAGTAGTCTCATATACGGTAGCTTTATAGCAAAATTTATTAGCCTCTGTTATACCTAGCTCACAATCATTATCAATACATAGTGAATCTGGATAAACATTATCAACGTGGCTATTAGGTACGCCGTGATAGCTAAAAATAACTTTATCGTAGGAATGAACATCAAATTTAGCAGCCTTTGTTATCCAAGCATCGATAAAAGACTTATTATCATAAAATTGATTAATAAAGGTAATTTTTGGTACTACCCACTTATCACCCAAACATCTTGATACTTCTTTATAAACAGACCCTGTTGTTGCAGCTGCATAATGAGGAAATAATGGCAAAATAATTAATTCATCTGGATTTTGCTCAAGCATGCCATCTATAACTGACGATATAGATGGAGATTGATAGCGCATTGCAAATTGAACATCAACATTAGGTAATTTATAAGATAGAAGCTTTGTAAGCTCTTTTGTATTATGCAATAAAGGCGATCCGTAGTCTTTATGCCAAACTTTTTTATATATTTTTGATGAACTAAAAGATCTGAATGGGCAGATAATAAAATTAACAAGAAGAAATCTTAATACAGGATTAATATTTAAGACTTTCTCGTCTGACAGGAATTCTCTTAAATATTTAAACACATCAAAATATGATGGACTGTCAGGAGTACCAAGATTAATTATTAATAAGCTTTTTTTCATATATTAGATTCTTTCCTAAAAATAGGATGACTTATTATAAATATAAAACAGATTAGGCACAGCATAGATGAGAAATAATATAAATATGATGGATTAATTGCATATATAGGCATAGCTATTAATGGAGTCAATATATGCCCTATTGGATATACAGAACCCAAATATCCTGCTGCTGAACCCTGGTGTTCTGGGGTTTGTGATAATGATAAAGAAGAGGAAATAGCTGGTCTCAACATACCACCACCAAAACCATTTATTATTATTGATAAGTAATATATTGAAATTTTTGGAAATAAAGCCATTGTCAGATATGAAAATAAAAGTAAAAAAGTACCGAATATCAATAGTTTGTTATTAGATAGTGGAAATGAATCTGTAAAAAGATATTGGCTGACTATAGTAGAAATTGATAACAGAGCAAAAGTCATACTTATAATAATTGGTAAATCATCAACGTCAGGAAATACATCAAATAGATAAAACCCTATAGTTTGTATTAGTGATGCTAAACATAGGCTAGAAATTGATGCTAAAAGTAAGAAAGGCCAAACAGTATTTGATTTCCAAGAAATTTTTTCTGAACTCTCACGTCCATCCCTATCTTTAGACGTATTTTCTACATTTTTATATATACCAACAGAAGATATTAAAGCTAGGATACTGAAAACATAAAATGGGGTTTCTTTAGTAATTAATATTAAAAATCCGCCAATCAGAGGCCCTGCAACAGTCCCAACTAAAAAACTTGACTCTAATCTTGCAAATTTTACAGTTCTCCTTTCTCTAGTAGATGTATCAGCTACATAAGCAAATGCTGCTGGTCTTGTAGCTGAACCTATCAAACCATTAAGCATCCTTCCAAATACTAGTAACGGAAATAAAAAAACAATATCAAGTAGGTTTTTTTCAACTAAAAACAATGGGGTGATCATAGCTATAAGTGATGCTGAATAACCCACAAGACCAAGCACTGCTATATTACGTCTACCATATTTATCACTCGCCCTTCCCCATGCAGCACTTGTTAAGGCCCATGCTATTGCTGAGAAAGCAAATACGAGAGAGGTTTGTACTTCGGTTAAACCCAAGTCTCTGGCTAAAGGAGGAACAATAACAAAAACAAATGACTGTCCTAGACCAACAGTAAATAAGCCGAATTTAAGCCATGATGAACCAGATGAGTTCATTAAGAAATTTTATTAATGCCTATTGAGCTTTTAATTGAATCAATCATTTCCTTGGCTATAGGCCTTACTTTTTTTGCTCCATCGCTGAGAAGATCATTAATTAAATCTTTATCATTAAGTAATTCTTGGTATCTGTTTCTTACAGGCTCTAAATCCTTATTTATAATTTCAAACAGTTTGTTTTTTGCATCTCCCCAGCTAATTCCGTTTATATAGTCATCTTTAAACTCTTCAATCATTGGCTTTGAAGCAAAATATTTGTATAGAGCAAAAACTGTGCAATTTAAATGATCTTTTGGGTCTCCCGGTTCTAGAGAGTTTGTAATAATCTTAGCAATAGATTTCTTTAGTTGTTTTTCACTTGACAATAAAGGAATAATATTTCCATAAGATTTAGACATTTTTTGACCATCTGTTCCTGGAACTGTCTCTTTTGAGGATTGAATGATAGTCTCAGGAAGGATGAAAGTTTTTTTATACAAATGATTAAATCTTCCAGCAATATCTCTTGTCATTTCAATATGTTGTATTTGGTCTGCTCCAACCGGAACATGTGTTGCGTTAAACATTAAAATATCAGCAGCCATTAATACAGGATAAGAAAATAGCCCCATTGTTATACCTTTATCTTCCTCTTCTGGATTTAAACTTATTGCTGCCTTGTAAGCATGAGAGCGGTTCATTAACCCTTTTGCAGTGACACAATTCAATATCCAACTAAGTTCTAAAATTTCAGGTATATCTGATTGTCTATAAAAAAATGATTTATTTGGATCAAGACCTGATGCAAGCCAGGCTAGAGCTACATCTTTAACTGACGCTGAAACTTCTAAGTTTTTAGAGTTTTTTATAATTGCGTGATAATCAGCTAAAAAATAAAAAGATTCATCGTAATTTTTTGCTAATTCAAGGGCTGGCTTAATAGCTCCTAAATAATTTCCTATATGAGGAGTACCAGTTGTCGTAATACCTGTTAGAATTCGCTTTTTCATTTGTTATAATTATAAACATCAAAAGAGATTATTGTGGAAACTAGTCAAGATTTATTCAAACAATTAGATGAAGCTGAGGCTTTATTTAGCAAAGGTTCAATTAAAAATGCTCAAAAGAAGGTTAGAGATGTTATGTCTAAAGCAAAAGGTATTGGTAAAATACCTAATAAATTACGACATAAACTAAATTTTGCAATTGGTCAGTCTAGATATTTTGATGAAATGTCTTCTTTTGCAACCAATCCCAAAAGAGAAGAACTTATTACTGAAATCAATAAAGTAATTAAAGACCCCTTAGATAGTCCAAAGAAACAAGCACATCTAATTCATGACATACAAACTAAATGGCAATTGTTAGACCTTTCAAGTAGACCTGCATCTAGAGATCAATGGAATACATTTAATGAATTAACTAACAAAGCATGGGAGCCATGTGGCGAATACTTTGATGAACTTAAAGAGATAAAAATTAATAATGCAAAACAAAGAGAGTCAATAATTTTAGAAATTAATCAATATGTTTTAACCAATTCATCCAAATGGCCACAAGCAAAATTTCTAATTCAATACCTAAGAACTACATTTGATAGATGGCAAGAATATGCACCGGTATTAGATAAAGATCTAAACAAGCTAAGAATGGCATATGCAGAGGCTAAAAAACCTATAAATGATGCTATAAAAAAACAAGAGCAAGTTGTTATCAATATCAAAGAAGGACTAATTGCAAAGGTTAATGCGATATCTAATGAAGATAATGATGTATGCATTAAACAATTTAATGATCTTAAAAATGAATGGAAAAATGCAGGTTCAGCTGGTAGAAAAACTGACAATAAGTTATGGGAAAAGTTTAATAAATCTGCAGATAGATTTTTTACTGCAAAAAAAGAAGTTATTGATTCTGAGATATCATCAGCTAAAGACTTAATGACAAAACTAAAAGACAACCAAATAACAATTAATGAAGCAAATAATGAGTTACAAAATTTAACAAACATTAATAAAACTAAAGAATTCAACACTCTTAAAAAACAAATATTCTCAAAAAAAGAGGAACAAAATCTTGAACAAAAAAATTTAAAGATAGATTCATACTTAAATTTATTAGATACCTATACCAAAGGGGAAATAGAAAATTCAAATACCCCTTCTGCTATAAAAAATAAAATAAATACCGAGGGACTTTCTGAATCTAATATGGATAACCTTCAATATGCATGTATTAAATTAGAACTTATGGCAGGGCTTGACTCTTTAAAGAAAGATTCCGATTTAAGACAAAGCATTCAACTTGAAATGCTTACAAATAAATTTAATAAATCTTCAAATAATTTAGATTCATTAGATGATTTAATCATTCATTTTTTCAACAACATATCAAAAAAACCGGCTACTGCTGAAAAAAATCTTTGGAAACGCATATCTGTTTCAATTGAAAAATTACTTTCTTAACTAAAACCTTTCTCTTTAATTTTTAGTAAAATGTCTGAATGTCTTTTTCTATCTAGGGTATAAAAATAAAAAATAAAAATTGGCACTATCAATAAGACCGGACCCACTACACCCTGAACAAAGAATAGAGAGTAAGTCTGTTCGTAGGTTGGGTTATCTGTTGAATAGTTAAGATAAGACAAGACCAATCCACCTGTAATACTTCCGATGGCGGTATTAACTTTTTGAACAAAAGAAACTGCAGAATACAGAACCCCCTCTTGCCTTTTACCGCTCTGCAATTCAACCTCATCAGCTATGTCTCCAATCATAGAATCTCGGGTCATATTACCCATAATTGATAATGTGGATATAAAAAATAGCGGCAAGCACAAGAAAAATACTAATTGAATTGAGCCTTTATCTGGTGTCAGACCTAAGTTATAAGTTATAAAAGCAAAAGGACAAGCAACTGCAACACCAAAGACGCACAGGATAACCAATTTTCTCTTATCTAGTATGGCTACTAGTTTAGGAGTTAAAGCAAAAGCAATAAAAGCAGTAGCTAAATATACAAATAAAAATATAGAAATTTGAGATCCTTTAAGACCCCAAAAATCAGTATTTATAAATAATGTTAAGTTATTTAAAAGACCCCAAGATATAGAAAGAGTTAGATTTCCAAAAAAGAATAATAAAAATGATTTATTAGTAATTGCAACTAGAAGTTCGTTGAATATGTCCGATAAGGTTGTTGATCCTTTCCAGTCCGATAAATTTTTAATCTCGTGTCTTGTAGTAAGGGATGAAAAAAGAACTGCAATGGCCATAAAAAAACCACCTGTTAAAGCTAATGAAAAATAAGCTTCAGGATTTAATTGACCTAATGGATAATCAGGTGTCGATCTAAAAAATATAAAATAAGCCAGAAATGCATTTGAAATACCTGCAACCCATGAAAACAGCTCACGCCAAGAAAATAACTTAGTTCTTTCATCATAATCTTTTGAAATTTCAGCACCAAATGACCTATGAGGAACATCAAATAGAGTCATACCAACTCTGGTTAATGATGCGCATAAAAACATCCACCAGAAGAGTTGATTTTGAGTTAATTCCCAGTCAGATTGCGGAGTAAATAGAAGAACATAAAATATAGATATTGGAATAAAAGAAAAGAACATGAATGGGTGTCTTCTTCCGTATTTTGTATTTGTTCTGTCAGAAATAACGCCCATTATCGGATCTGTAAATGAATCAATTAGCAAAGCTAATGCTATTGCTGAAGAAGCAAGCAAGGGATCTAAACCTATGACTCTTGAATAAAAAAATAATAAAAAAAATGTAAAAGTATCAGTCTTGATACCGTTGGCTATTCCACCAACAGAATAATTAAATTTAAATTTTGTGCTTAACATTAGTTACTATTTAGATGAGTTAGTAAATCTTGTTTAAATAAATCAAAAACAGGAGGCTCTATAAGATGTCTCATTTTTGGTAATATAAGGAGATTGCTATTCTTAATATATTTATTTGTCTTGTAAGCATTTTTAACTTTTATTAAAGGATCTTCTTTTCCATGAATGATAAGCGTCTTAGCTTTAATAGACTTAACCTTCTTAATTCTATTTTTTGATCCTAGAATTGCCATAATTTGACGACTAAAGCCTGTATCATCAGGACCTGCTCTTTCAATAGATTCTATTGATTTGTTATAAAACTCCTCGGTATCAAGGTTGTAACCTTCTAGACCTATTAATTTGAATATTTTCTTACTTCTTTCAATTCTTTCTTCTTTAGTTGAATAAGGGTTTATAGATCTTTTCATTAAAAGCCTTCTTACATCTCTTGTAGGACCGTTTAATGGACTGGGAGCAGAAATTGATGATGATATAAGTGTGAATGAATTAATTCGCTCTGAATGGTTTGCTGCTATTATTTGAGCAATCATACCTCCCATTGATATTCCCAGTAAATGAGCTGTATCGATGTTTAATTTATCTAATATCATGATTGCGTCTGTTGCCATATCATCTAATGTATAGGGTGGATTGATTGGCAATCTAAGATAGTATTTTAAGTAAGTTGAATTAATTGTTTTAGATCTATTTCCTTCAGTAAAGCGATCGTCTGTAAATCTTGAAGAGTGTCCAGTATCTCTATTATCAAAAACTATCGGCCTGTAATTATTTTCAATTAAAAAGTCTATTAAGTGTTCTGGCCAGTTAATTAGCTGACCACCGAGACCTTGAACTAAGAGAATAGGTTTATTATTTTCTGAGCCATAGACCCTGTAAGCAATATCTACACCATTATTAGATATAAAACCTTCTTCGAAAGAATGTAGAGTTGGTGATGTAAGCATTAAAAGAAATAGGAATTTATAGATATGCACTTATTCTATCCTTTATATTCTTCCTCAAACAACCCCAAAATAACATAACATCATAACTATGTAAGTCGCCGGTAAAATGTTGCATTTTTTTTATCTTATCAACCAAAGGTCCTCGAGCTTCAAGCAAACCATTTGTCTTATTAATAGACACTGAAAACTCCTGTTCGCTACTAAATCTTAAACTTTTCTTAGCGCCTGAATGTTTTGTAGTAAGCCTATCAGCAAAATCATAATTAGGAGATTTTGTAATAACAGAACCATGATATAAAGGAGGATCATACCAATTTGAATCGTTCGTCCATGAATAAGGATTTGTAGAAAAAATCTTTTGATCCATATATTCAACTGACCATCCATCAGGTTTCCAGAATATTGTCTTTTCTCTCTGTCTTTTAAAGCCCTCTGTAACAGTTGACCATGAAATAATGCAGTTAGTATCAGTTGAAGACGTTGACCTAGGTATCAATGGAAAGAGGTCATCATAATGTTTATCAGGAATAATATAGCCGATAACATATGCACAAATCATTCTTTGTTGCAGCTTAGTATTTTGAATATATTTAGAAATAAGCCTATGGGCATGAAGCGCTCCTTGACTATGACTCATTATGATAAAGGGTTTATTGTCATTAAAATTCTCAATAAAGTAATTAAAAGAATTTAAAACATCCTCAAAAGCTAAGTCATGAGCTTTCATACCGTCTGAGTCTTTAGAGAAATAGGAATAATATGTGGCTTGTCTGTATTCAGGTGCATAAATATTACAGCTTTCATTAAATGCAGAAACTTGATTACCAAGCATCATTTCAGTTCTTTCATAAGCTGCTCGATCTTTTTCCATGAATGAATTCCAAGATTTTTCAAAATATCCTGTTGGATGAATATAAAAAACGTCTACATCATTATTAGTTTTATTAACTATGTGATTTGAATCAGGAACATAGAATTGTTGCGCATCTTTATTTGGATAAGCTGCCCAATTATTTAAATCTGAATAATCTGGAGCCAAGGGATGTTTGGAGTTATCAAACGAATTTATCGGTTTTATATATTCTAATAATTTATATAACTTTTCATCATCCATATTGAAAAGTATATCTTAAAAGGGACTATCAACTATTTTATTTGTAGCGGTCGAACCAGCAATCAAAACATCATTTTGGTAAAGAAATGCCTCGGTAAAACATATAGATCTACCCTCTTTAACAATCTTAGAAATCACTTTAACTGGTCCAGGTGCACATGGTTTATAGAACTTTACATCTATATCTAAAGTTAATGGAATTTGTTTGCCTTCAGCTTTGTATATTAAAAATTGAGCCATACAACAATCTAGCATCCCTGTTACAAATCCACCCTGCACCACCATTCCATTTGAATGTGTAAGTTCTTCTGATGGATTAAATTCGCAAGTAAATGTCTCATTATCACTTGGATATGCGCTACTTAAACCAAATACCTTAAGGAAAGGAGGAATTTCTTTAAAATTTTTAGAAATATCCTCAGTTGAATTAGACATAATAATTACCAATTGGCGGAGGGAGTGGGATTCGAACCCACGGTGCCGATGAAGGCACGACGGTTTTCAAGACCGTTACAATAAACCAGACTCTGCCATCCCTCC
>Ga0206129_10001872_pt1 | contig 27428 bp, 17 predicted proteins | sample Helgoland_Spring_8_FD_148616 | JGI IMG/M metagenome (GOLD analysis project Ga0206129, IMG submission 148616) | Pelagic subsurface seawater microbial communities from Kabeltonne, Helgoland, North Sea - Helgoland_Spring_Bloom_20160502_2 | ecosystem: Environmental > Aquatic > Marine > Epipelagic ...
AATTCGTGATGATTTGCTCTTTTCAGGAGCTGTTACCTATGGGTGGTTTGGAATTACAACCACAAAGAAACTGAATGATAACAATGGCTTTGATATTATTATAGCAGGAATTTTCAAAGATTCACCTGCTTTCAAATCAAACTTTAAGGTTGGAGACATCATATCTGAAATAAATGAAATTCCCGTTACCAATCAAGGCGATCTTGCGAATACTGCATTTTTCGCTCGACCAGATAATATTTTAGATTTCTTAGTTCTTAGAGATGACAAAGAAATTAAAGTTTCCTTAAAAGTTGAAAAAAGACCGGTTTATCAAAGTTCTGACGCTCAATTAGAGAGAAATTCCACCAATAGTGATATTAACTCTACACTTTTAATTAATAAGGCGGGCAAAGAATAATAGTTTTGTATTTTCGCTGATTGTTAAAATTTTTATGTAATGACTGAAAATAATCATCAAAATATATTTCCTTTATCTAATACAAAAAAGGTTGAATGGAAGAGATTAGAATCCTGTGATCAGTTTATTCAACATTCCTCCTTCGAGGGTGAACAAATACTTAAAGTTGATAGTAAAGCTCTTGAGATATTGGCAAAAGAAGCATTTCACGACATTTCACACTTCCTTCGAAGTAATCACTTGATGCAACTCAGGGGAATTTTGGAGGATGAAGAGGCTTCTGCAAATGATCGGTTTGTTGCTTTAGATTTGCTCCGCAATTCTCAAATAGCTTCGGAAGGTATTTTACCTATGTGTCAAGATACAGGTACAGCCATTGTTGTTGCAAAAAAAGGTCGACTTGTTTGGACGGATGGCACGGATGAAAATGCTCTTTCCTGTGGCATTGAATCAACTTACAACTCTGATAATTTGAGGTTTTCTCAACTTGCACCAATTGGCATGTTTGAAGAAAAAAATACGCGGACGAATCTACCTGCTCAAATAGACTTGTATCAAACTGCTGGGGATGAATTCCATTTTCTTTTCATGGCAAAAGGCGGAGGCTCCGCCAATAAAACTTTTTTGCACCAAGGTACTCCATCTTTGTTAAAAGAGGAACTTTTACTCGAATACTTGGATGAACGAATTGCAGCACTTGGCACTGCGGCCTGCCCACCTTATCATTTAGCGATCGTTATTGGAGGGACTTCTGCGGAATCAAACTTAAAAACAGTGAAACTTGCCAGTGCGAGGTATCTCGACGACTTGCCAACTGTTGGAAATGAAAGAGGGCATGCCATTCGATGCCTCGATTTAGAATCTAAAATTTTAAAACTTACTCAAAAACGCGGAATCGGTGCTCAGTTTGGAGGTAAATACTTTTGTCTTGATGTTCGAGTTATTCGGTTACCAAGGCACGGAGCTAGCCTTCCTATTGGTATTGGAGTTAGCTGTTCAGCAGATCGGCAAGCTCTTGGGAAAATATCCAAAGATGGTGTTTTTCTTGAGCAATTAGAGACAAATCCAAGCAGGTTTCTACCTGATATTAACGATGATGAAGCAGGAGATGTTGTTGAGATTGACCTGAGTAAAGGTATGGATGCAGTTTTATCTGAATTGAACAAGTACCCTGTGAAGACTCGATTGTCACTCAACGGACCATTAATAGTGGCTCGTGACCTTGCACATTCTCGCCTGCGGGAGAGGTTAAATGCAGGGGAGGATTTGCCTGATTATTTTAAGCAATTTCCTGTTTATTATGCAGGTCCTGCCAAAACACCAGAAGGTTATGCTTCTGGCTCTTTTGGGCCAACCACTGCAGGTCGTATGGATGCCTTCGTTAATAAATTTCAAGAAGCCGGTGGTTCCATGGTAATGCTAGCCAAAGGTAATCGATCCAAGATGGTGGCTCAGGCATGTAAAAAACACGGGGGTTTTTATCTTGGAAGTATTGGCGGTTCTGCTGCAAGATTGGCTCAAAATTGCATCAAAAGCATGGAAACACTTGAATTTGCAGAATTGGGAATGGAGGCAATTCGAAAGATAGAAGTAGAGAACTTTCCAGCTTTCATTATAACCGATAATAAAGGAAATGATTTCTTTTTAGGCGAGAATGCTGTTTAGGTTTCATTGTTTTAAGTATAATTTTACTTGTAATAAATCTTCCTCATCCCTAGGAGAGGTTTGTGCAATTATGTAGACACTTTATAATTTACCTCTTTTTTATTCCTGCTCTTTTAGTTGCAAAGCCTAGCTTTAAGACTGTTAAGGGAGTTGAGGGCTTTGAGTCTACATTTTATTCTGAACAGTCAGGTTTACCTTATCTCTCCATTCTTTACAGGGCAGCTTCTTCAGAGCGACCTAAATTAGGTTTTTTGAAGTTTGGGATTTCCTTTCTAAAACTAGAGCATTTACATATTCGGTTAGATTTACGCCATGCCCCGTCAAAGCAACTATTATTGATGTGGGATCAATTATTGATGCAAAAAGCGATTAGGTATGCATCGATGCAACCCATCCATTTAGCTTTAATTGATCAAGGGGGTGAGCTGTTTAATTTTGTCGCCACTAATGGAAAGTTTACATCATCAGGTGAATTACGTTTATGGGATAAAGTTGTTTGTTCTAGTGCACAGAATACACAGCAATTTGAAAAAGTTTCGATTGCTTATGATGATCAATCCAATGCTTTAATTGTCATGTTTGGAAAGGACGACTCAAAGCCTATTATTTTACCATTACCCAACTCATAAATCTAGTCTTTGAAATTCTATGAAAACCAATCATTATAAAAAAATAATTCTGTGTAAGCTTGTCTTTCTTTGTCTTAATTTCACTTTTTCATTACAAGCACAAGTGAATTTTACAGATTCTAACTTCGAGAAATTAATAAGAGAAAAAGTTGAATGGGGTTGGATTTGGGTACCTAACTATACGGGCGAAAATTACCAGTTTTTGGAAGAAGACTTCTCCAATGTTTATTACTTAAGTTTTGATAGTGATGATGATAAAATATCATCTTTAGTGGACTTACAGTGGTTTCCCAACCTTCAAACCCTCCATATTTGGGATGCATCTAATATCGATGACTTTTCTCCGATCTGGGGATTGAGTGATCAACTTCAAGATCTCGCCATTAATCGGAGCACTGAATCCAAGCTTTCTGGAGTCTCTGTAATGAATAAGTTAGTGTCCTTGGATCTTGAGCATAATAATTTAACGAGTCTGTCTTTTTTGGGAAGTCATCCGGATTTAACCAATTTGTATCTTTCAGTAAACTATCTTGATCTTAGTGACCCCGATATTACAGGAGCAATCACAAGTTTTTCTACGCAAATTCAGGAAACCAGAAATTTGCTCGGTTGGTGGTGGTATGCAGACACTGTTGAGTTTGAACCTCAATATCCCGCATCTTTTAAAAATCTTGACAGTGAAACATCAAGAATTCAGCAGATCCTTTCCTCAACACCAAGCGATGCGGAGGCAAATTTACTACGAGGGATTTATAAACTTTTTAATATCATAGAAAGTACGGATGCATCGGGACTCAAGGAATTTGCGGTATCTGTGGGAGTTGATCCTGCGATACGTAATTTTGTCCTGAGCGATTTATCTGTTCTCGAGAATTATGATGTGGATCTACAAACATCTTTTCAAATGGGTGAGTTAGCGGAATTATTTCAAAATTCAATCATTCCAGACCTAGAAGAAATTGATCAATATTTTGCGAATATTACCTCCTCTAATGTTATAATTTTGCAACCAAATATAACAGGTTCTGAGGGCACGGTAACAGTTGATTATGCAGATGTATTGGTCCTTCGTACGATGACTAATTTATTAGCAGGTTTGGCGTCTCTCCAGTCTGGGTATGACTGGGATATGAATGCTGGGCAAATGGACGAACTTGACGATTCAGGTGATATGAATGTGGAGCAAATTAGGGCACATAATCCGAATTTTGCAGGGATTCGCAGTACAGCTCAGTTGGCAAAAGCAAAAGTCTTTTTCCAAGCTGCAATAGATTTGTACCAACTTGCGTCTCCCTATCTTACAGATTACAATCGACTAGGATTTGATGATCGGCTTTTTGCTTTATCGATCAATGATCTCGAGGATGAAGCAGATTTTCGCAGTGCCTTGCTCGAATTGGAAAGTTCTTTTGCAGGACCTTTCTCCTTTGAAGAGGGTGGAGACCGGATTGATTTGAGTCGTTTGTTTGCAGGAGAGGTAGACCTAGCAAACCTTTTACCGGAAAATAAAAATGATAAATTTACAACCGATCAAATCAGCGACCCAACCTTCGGAGGTTTGTTCCCGGATTGGACACAACGCCGTGTCTCAGATGAGATCGAAGAAGCAGAACTACTATGGGATGAAAGAGCGATTGTTTTTTGGCGATGGGAGTCGATTAAAGATGATCCGTATTCCGCAAATTCATGGAGCAAGCAGTCTGTTGTTTTGCGCTACTTGGGTGATGATTCAGAAGAGGTTTTGTTCAGTGTAAATACTAAAGGCTTGGTTTCTGAACTAGGTCTCGATACGACAATGAATTCGAACTTATGGTTGGAGGAAAGTAAGGTTTGCGTTTCCCCGGACAGAACACGATTAATTTTTGGTTATGCCTTAACTGATTCTATTGCTGGTATGTCCGAGAATCGTTATCTTGTTCGGATCATTAGCTACGATATGCTAACCCGTTCGAGCTCAATCGTTCGAGAGTGGATAGGATCTGAAATTTCTGGTTCTATTGGTGCGGATTATGTAGACTTTTGTATTGATGCCTTAGTAGTCGATTGGAGCGAGGGAAAGATTTATTTCTCCGAAGAGATACTTAGTAGTGAAGGAGCATCAGCACAGGTCGATTACATTAAGTTAGTCTCCTGTGGTTTTGATGGTCAGAACCTTACCGCGGTCAAGAGATTTGAACGGCTTGAATCTGGTATGAGTAGCCTCGAGCCAACTATTTCGATGATACATCTAAGCAATAGTGATTTATTAACGATTCGTATTTCCCTTGAATACTCCGACAGCATGGGATCATCAAGTATGTATGAAATCCATACTATTGATTCCAATGGCAACCAACTTGTTGTTCCTATTGAAAACGAGAGTAGGGGAAGCGGTGTTGCAAGTAGTGAATCGCTGGATTCCTTCAACACTTTCTCTTTATCTGAAGATGATTCCGAAATCTACTTCATAACCTATGATCAGGACTTATACAGTACATCTGTTAAGGAACCATCCATTACTAGAATAACGAATCAGGGATATGATAAGGAGACTGTGGTCGATTTATCGAACCTTACTTATCGGACAGATATTTGGGATTACTGGTCGAGTTTTAGAAAACCTGAAGTCGTTATGATGTCAGAGATTGAAGAAACTAAAATAATTTTCGGAGTGGAATACCTTGGAGGGCAGGGAATGTCACCATTTACAGCAGCTGAAATACTTGAAGTAAATCTCTCGACTGGAGGTTATAAGGTTCTAACAACCGGCAAGTTAGAATATGATTGGGCATTAGGTATGAATACTGCGTACGATGATTTTTCAACTTTTTCGATTTTTTATCCAGACGGGGCAGTGCAACCTCCACAAACCAACACTGATTCCGATGGTGACGGACTACCAGATGATATTGAAATAGCCGCAGGTATGAACCCAAATTCTAGTGACAAAATTGTTATTGATGCCGTTTACAGCTACTTTTTTAGTCAGGGGGAAGGAGCGGTGAAATCTTTACAACAAGCAAAGCCTCATACCTACAACTGGTATTTTCAGCCTGAGATCGGGTGGATGTGGACAGATCACTCCACTTTTCCTTACATTTTTAAATCTACCACAGATGGACAATCAGGGAGTTGGATGTATTTTAGTGAGCAATCGGCCAATCCAATACAGATGTATGATTACAATCTCGAAAGTTGGTTGAATCTCGGAGAATAAAGATTGGGATCAGCTTTCTTCGCTCAAAAAGCGAAGGGCAGCGATGTAGCCAGTATATCCCATTCCTGCTATCACCGCGGATGCTATGCCAGAAATAAGAGATTTGTGTCGAAAGTCTTCACGGGCATGAATGTTGGATAAGTGAACCTCAACGGTTTTCAGCCCGGATGCAACCACTGCGTCCCGTAAGGCTACACTTGTGTGTGTGAATCCTCCAGGATTTAGGATTAAACCGGACAAGCCCTCATCTGCCCATTCGTGAATTTTGTCAATCAATGCTCCTTCATGGTTGGACTGGTAAGCACTGATGCTATGCCCAAGGGTTTTGGCTTCTACCGACACAAACTGTTCAATTTCTTCAAGAGTTGTGGACCCATAAATGTTAGGTTCACGTTTGCCGAGACGGTCTAAGTTAGGACCATTTAGAAATCCAATTGTTTTCATTCATACTAGTAAGTAACATATTTAAGTTTTCGCAATCATTGATATTATAAAGGGCAGTCAGTTGAAATGAATTCAAAAGGGAGATTAAACTCTTGAGCTAACTCAGCACCAAGAGCTTCTACGCCAAAGGTTTCTGTCGCATAATGACCGCAAGTGAATAGATTCAACTTATTTTCTTGTGCATAATTAAAATGATTTTGCTTGAGCTCTCCTGTAATAAGAGTGTCCACACCTGAGGAAGATAGTCTATCCACTGCACTTTGCCCTGACCCAGAAAGAATCGCAATCTTGTCTGGGTTCTGTGAACCAAATTCCATGCAATGGATACCTCGACTAAAAACTTTTTGTAACCGAGACTTCAGTTGATCTCTTGTCTGGTTACAATCGGTAATTAATCCGATATCTTGACCTTCGTAGGGCAGGAAGGTATCGATTTTATTTAGCCCAAGTTTGTCTGCGATGAGAACATTGTTACCAATTTCAGGATGACAATCAAGGGGTAGATGGGCTCCAAAGACAGCCAGGTTATGATCCATGCAATGCTTGATCTTTTGGTAATGGGTTTGGGTTAATGGGGTAGGAGGGGTCCAGAAAATGCCGTGGTGAACAATGAGGAAATCAACATTTCTTTCCGTTGCCTTCATAAAAGGAACGTATCCAGCATCCACGGAAGCCCCTATTTTACTAACTTCACCACTGTTCTCAATTTGCAATCCGTTAAAAGCACCAGGGAAATCCTTAATATCTTTCAAATATATGCGTTCTTTGCAGTAGCTAGTAATTTCAGATAGGCTGACCATTGAAATAATCATTCAGAATAACTTTATTTTGGCAATGAACGAAGTGTGTTTTGTTTTTGTATCTTTTCTATTGCCATGAATAAGATATTATGAGTTATTATTCGCTTAACTTGCAGCAGGGTGGAGCAGTCTGGTAGCTCGTCAGGCTCATAACCTGAAGGTCGCAGGTTCAAATCCTGCCCCTGCTCCCAATCCTACATAATCCAAAAGAAAATTATTTCTCCCAAGCTTGTTCGGCTTGGGCTTTAAAATTCAAATTATGAACATTACCGTAAAAGATCTACTTGATGCTGGCGTACATTTTGGCCACCAAGTTCGCAGATGGAATCCAAAATCAAAGCCTTTTGTTTATGACAATCGTCATGGCATTTCGATTATTGATCTAGAAAAAACCTATGATCAACTGGAGAAGGCATCCAAAGCCATTGAGGAAGTCGTCTCTCAAGGAAAGCAAGTTCTCCTTGTTGGCACAAAGAGGCAGGCTCAGGAACCCATAAGGGAATTAGCCGCAGCTACGAACATGCCATTCAGCGTAAATCGTTGGATGGGAGGAACACTTACAAATTTTGAAACAGTTTCGACAAGTCTTACGAAATACAAAAAGTTTCTTCGGATGGAAGAAGACGGGAGCTTAGACAAGTTACCCGGTAAAGAAGGTGCAGCCGTCAAAAGACAAATGGCTAGAATGCATCGAAATTTTGAAGGTATGCTTAACTTGCAGGGACTTCCTGGGGCGATGTTCGTTATTGATTCTCACAACGAAGCCATTGCCATAGCTGAAGCAAATCGTCTGAAAATTCCTGTCATTGCTCTGGTAGACAGTAATTCAGATCCATCTCTTCTTACTCATCCTATTCCTGGAAATGATGACTCCACGAAATCTATTAGAATTATTGTGGATGTAATTCTGGACTCTATCCAAAGTGGTTCCTCCAAAAGAGTGGAAGCTCCGACTCGCCGTATGGATATTACACCTGTTGCTCAAGAGCCTGATTTCATGGACCAAGAAGACGAGCCCGAGGTAACCCTTCCAGAGGGATACGAGGAAAGTGATTTTGATGACCGCAGACCGAATTCTTCAGATGACAAAGTTGAATCCCCTGCTAAACCAGCTGAACCTGAGGCGGTGAAACCAGAGGCTCAAGCGGAAGAAACAGGTAAAGAAAAAGAAACAGAAGAACCAGCCAAGGCAGATGCTGCAGCCGAGGCAGAAAAGGCAATAGAATCTTAATTCAAATTTAACTACTTACTCGATATGTCTACCATTTCAAAAGAAGATGTTCTCAGCTTGCGCGAAAAAACAGGTGCAGGTCTTATAGATTGTAAACGTGCACTTGCTGACAGTAACGGCGACTTAGAAGAAGCCATTTCCATTCTCCGAAAAAAGGGGGTTGCTTCTGCGGCCAAGAAAGCTGGAAGAGATGCAGGCGAGGGAATTATCTCGCAGAATATATCAGGCGATCGTTCCAAGGGTATTTTAGTTGAAGTGAATTGTGAGACCGATTTTGTGGCCAAAAATGATGATTTTATTGGTTTTGCTTCTGAAGTGGCTTCCATTCTTCTTGAAACCCCTGGAATTGATCTAGAGGCAAAAAGAACTGAGCAAGTAGCAAAAATTGGTGAGAATATTCGAATCTCCCGGTCCCAAGTTCTAGATCCTAGCGGAAATGGGTTGGTCGAATCTTATGTACACACCGGAAGCAAAGTCGCTGTACTTGTTTCTTTGACCAGTGATTCAACCGAGGATCTTAAAGATGATGCAGTGATCGCGATGGCAAAAGATATTTGCATGCACATTGCGGCGACTTCACCTGTTTGCGTTTCGAGAGATGATGTCCCTGCTGATCTTGTTGCGAAAGAAAAGGATATTGCTACAGCTCAAGCAGAAGGTAAGCCCCCGCAAGCAATTGACAAAATTGTTAATGGGAAACTGGATAAGTATTTTTCTACTTCCTGCCTTTTAGAGCAACCCTTTGTGAAAAACCCTGATCAATCCATTGGTGAGCTTGTACAATCAGTTGCCCAAGAGAGTGGTTTGTCTTTGAAGGTGGACCAATTTATCCGCTTTCAGGTAGGCGAAGAAGTATAAACTGCCTCTTACTCTCGTTTGTAACCTTACAGGTTTACAACCCAAGTTGTAACACTAGCAAAAATATAACAGCTGAGGAGGATTACTCCTTGGCTTTTTCCTATCTTTTTTCCATTAAGCCAACGGCACAGCATACCTGTTAGACAAATCATGGCTATATGATCAACCCACGGGTTGGCTACATTTGATTTTATTGGTGCAATCATACCCGCAACGCCCCCAACCAATCCAATGTTAAAAAGGTTTGAACCGATGATGTTACCTAGCAGCATTGCAGTTTGAGATTTTTTAAGAAGGGCAATGGAGGCAGCAAGCTCAGGTAGACTTGTGCCAACAGCTACAATGGAAAAACCGATAAGTTCTTCAGGGATTCCAAGTTTAAGAGCAACAGATTTAGAGCCAAACACCAAGCTTTCAGAGCCTAGCCACAGACCTAAGGATGAAAGCGCAATCAAAGCAATGGGTTGCCATTTATTAGCACCCATATCTTCCTCGCTTTCAATTTGAGGTAGACTAGTCATCTTTACTTTTCTTTCCCGCATCGCCTCATAGCTTATGAAAATCAAATAAGAAATAAGAAATAAGACTAATATGAGCCCAAATTCCCTGGTAATTGATTGAGAAGGTATAAAAAATAAATAACCAGAGAAGACTGATGTTACCAGTAGTAGGGTGAATCTTTGGAAGCGAGGAACCGCTCCGACTATATCCATCGGTTTAATTAAAAGTGAGATTCCTAAAATAAGACCAATGTTTGCAATATTGGACCCAAGAATATTTCCCAAAATTAAACCTTTAGCATTACTTGCGATAGCTGAAATTGAGGTAAATAGTTCCGGGGCTGAGGTCGCGACTGACACCACTGTCAATCCAACGAGTATTGGAGGAATTCCAATAAAAACCGCAAGAGTCGCAGCAGCCTCTGACAGAACATCCCCGGCCTTTATAAGTAAAATAATTCCAATAACGACACAAATACCGAGGAAGCCAAAATATAAAAAATCATGAATTCCTATGATTTTAAGAGCTGTATCTTCAAGTATCTGTTGCATTTATAAATCCAAGAAACACTGAATTGTTGGACAATTTTGAGCAAGGAGATTCGCCGGTAGAAATTTAGACCCTTGACTTGACGGATTATTCAAACATCTTTCCTACGATTTCCACATTATTCCGCATAGCTGCGAATGAATCAGGCAAACGAACTCAAAGACACTTTAAATCTACCGCAAACGAACTTTCCAATGCGGGCTAATGCCGTGGAAAGAGAACCGGAGAGATTAAAGCATTGGGAAGAGATTGAACTCTATGATCTCGTTCAAAAGAAGAATGCTTCAGGAGACACTTTTGTCCTGCATGATGGTCCTCCCTTTACAAATGGGGATGTGCATGTGGGCACCGCACTGAATAAAACCCTAAAGGACTCAATTCTTCGTTACAAAGCTGCCAGGGGATACAGAACTCCTTACATTCCAGGTTGGGATTGCCATGGGTTACCCATCGAGCATAAAGTTACCAAAAAGTTAAGGAAGGAAAAAGCGGACTTGGATGCCTTGAGCGTGAGAAAATCCTGTGCTGAGTTTTCCGCCTCTTTTATCGAAACGCAGCGATCTCAATTCAAAAGGCTTGGCGTGCTTGCCGACTGGAGTCGTGAGTACCGAACAATGCACCCGAGTTACGAAGCAGAAATCTTAAGAACATTTGCGAGCTTTGTTGATCAGGGGCTTGTTTACCGTAGTAAAAAGCCAGTTTATTGGTCCATTCCTTGCCGCACTGCCCTCGCTGAGGCAGAAATAGAATACCAAGACCATGTGAGTCCATCCGTTTTCGTGAGATTTAAAATCATAGATGAAGATCATGAATCTTATGTGGTGATATGGACGACTACTCCATGGACATTACCTGCCAACTTAGCCATCGCAGTTCATCCCCGAGAGCATTATATTGAGATCAAACATGGTGGAAAGAGTTATTGGGTTGCCGAAAAACTTGCCGATTCCTTAATCGACACCCTAGACCTTGCCGGTGCTACTAAAGGAGCCCGCAAAGCAGGATCTGATTTATGTCATTGGAAGACCCAGCACCCTTTTATCGATCGGTTGAGCCCGATTCTAACTGCTGAGTATGTTACCATGGAGTCGGGGACAGGTTGTGTGCACATCGCCCCTGGTCATGGCCTTGATGATTATTTGACCGGCAAAGAGCATGGTTTGGATGTCTATTGTCCTTTGTCGGATTCCGGATGTTATGAAGATGATGGAATGATACCCAGCGAACTTGTTGGGGTTTCAGTTTTAGAAAAAGCAACGGGTTGCCCAGCTAACGACGAAGTTATACGAATCCTTGAGAGCACATCATCTCTTCTCGCAAAACAATCACACCATCATCAATACCCTCACTGTTGGAGGAGTAAAACACCGGTTGTATTTCGGGCCATGGATCAATGGTTTGTTGCCCTGGATAAAGATGAATTACGCAGCCGTTGCATAGATGCGATTGAAGATGTTTCATTTACCCCAGATTGGGGGAGAAACCGTATACGTGGTTTCCTTGAATCTCGCCCGGATTGGTGTATCTCGAGGCAAAGATCTTGGGGGGTGCCTATTCCTGTTTTTTATGACGAAGAAGGGGAGCCGTTGCTATCTACTGAGTTGATTAATTTTTTGGCTAATCGCATTGAGAAAGAGGGCACAGACGCTTGGTTCTCACTATCTGAAGAGGAACTACTCAAAGGGTTTGATTTACCTTCTGAATGGAAAGGTAAAACTCTTACAAAAGGAACAGATACCCTTGATGTATGGATAGATTCAGGTTGCAGCCATCGTTCGGTTCTAAAGAACCTAGATGATCTAGTTTGGCCAGCTGATTTATATCTTGAGGGTAGTGACCAACATAGGGGATGGTTCCAAAGTTCTTTGTGGACCGGCATGATAGCCTATGACCATGCCCCTTATAAAAGAATTTTAACTCATGGGTTTGTTGTCGATGGGGATGGGCGCAAAATCTCTAAGAGTGATGGTAAACCTCAAACTGCAGATTCTTACATTAAGAAATATGGGGCAGATGTTTTGAGACTCTGGGTATGTTCTGAAGATTTTCGCCGAGATATTCCCTTATCCGATGAAATCTTGGGTCAAGTTGTTCGTTCTTATCGGACCCTTCGAAACACATTAAAATTTCAGTTGGGTACTTTGCATGATTTTGATCCGAATAATCATTTAGTGCCAGTTGAAGACCTTGATCTTATTGACCGATGGGCTTTATTCAAAACTGCTGAACTTATTGAAGATGTAACCAGAGCATTTGATGCTTACGAAATCCACAAAGCAGTGCAGCTTATTAATCGCTTCTGCTCTGGAGTTCTATCCTCTACTTATCACGATGTTATTAAAGATCGTCTCTACACTTTACATGCTGGTGATCCTAAGAGGCGATCTTCGCAAACCGCCATCTATTTAATCTTTGATTCCCTTGTCAGGCTACTCGGTCCTTTAACTCCTTTCACTGCAGATGAGGGTTGGTCATTTCTGCAATCTGGAGAAAGTTTTTCAACCGACCCACTTTTACTCCAATCATGGCCCCAGGCTCACCCGAGTTGGCTTGATTCAGAAATAGTTGCTGATGCCGAAATTATCTTAAAGCTTAAGGAGTCCCATATAAACGAGTCCCTTGAAAACTTGCGTTCTGAAAAGAAAATTGGTCAGTCTTTGGATGCAGAAGTGGAAATCAGGTTTCCTAGCACTGAAACGATTGCCGAAGTCCTTAGTCGCCGTTCGCTCGATCTTGCAGAATTCTTTATTGTTTCCAGCGTTGTTTTAATAGCTGATGACAATGAGCCAAAAATAACTGTTTCGGCTAAGCATGCATCGGGGATTCGCTGTCCTCGCAGTTGGCGGTGGGTTCCACAACTTGTTTCAGTTGAACCATGGGGCGAGGTTTCTCCCCGATGTGCTGATGTTCTTTCCCGCAATTCTTGATGTTTAACTTTTTACCATTCCTTGTATCATGACCAAGAAAAAATCTACTCCTGCCACAACTACCTCCAAAAAGGTTACCAAGCCAGTATCCAAAGCCAAAGCAACTTCACCTAAAAAAGCGAAAGTTGATAGTGCAAAAGCTACACCCAAGAAAAGAGGCCGCAAGCCAAGTGCCGCAACACAGAAAGAAAAATTATCTCCTTCCGCCCCAGCTGCAGGCGAGATAAAGGTAAAGGAGATAGCCTCTAAAACCAAATCAAAGGTTGTAGAGGAAAAACAAGAAACCAAAGGGTTTAGCTTAGATGATGTCCGTGCAATCCTTAAGGTAAAAAATAAAAAATCTACTCCCAAAAAGAAAGCTCCTGCTAAAAAAGCCGCTAAAGCTGCACCTGTAGATGATAAAATAGAAAAACCTTCAAAACGGGTCGAAAAGGTTAAGAAATTACAAACTGCATCCGTCGATGACATTCTAGGCTTCGGCACCCCAAGTGTATCAACACGCACTATTCGAGATGAAAAGAAAGTGCCTAAAGACTTAGTACCTTACTATGAAAACTTAATGACATTACGGTCTAGCTTGAAGGGGGCACTGGGGGATAGATCTCAAGATACACTTGGTGCTTCAGCCCGGGAATCTTCTGGGGAGTTGTCCCTCAATTCTTCTGATGCTGGAAGTGAGACTTTTAATCGAGATGTTGCTTTGTCCATGGTTGCAAACGAGCAAGAAGCGCTGGAGGAAATTGAAGACGCAATTGACAGAATATTTGATGGAACTTTTGGGATCTGCCAGGAAACTCAAAAACCCATCAAAAAGGCTAGATTAAAAGTCGTGCCTTTTACTCGTTTTTCTTTAGAGGGGCAGACTTTATATGAGCAACGAAAGCACAAGGATGTTGACCCAGGGGGAGGAACATTCGCTACGATTGCTGATTCAACGATGGGTGTGGAGGAGTAATTTTTTTCTCACCGTCTATTTAATCTGTAATTCCAAATTGTGAAGTATATACGCTTTTGGATTCTTTTCTGTATTGTTCTCATCCTAGACCAGTGGACAAAGACTGTTGTCGTTGAAGATGCAGAAGAATTACGGAGCAACCCCATGGTCATTATCGACCTACTTGAAGGCCCCGAAAATCTTCTAGAGTTTACCTACATCACCAACCCAGGCGCTGCGTGGAGCATGCTATCCGACTATCCGGAGGCTCTAACTGTACTGGCCCTAACTGCTCTATTGGCTATTTTCTTTTTTCGTAAAGCTCTTGAGCTTTATAAACCTCTTCATCAGTTGGTTTTCGGCTTTATCACTGGAGGCGTTGCGGGGAATTTGGGTGATCGCTTATTTCGAGAACCTGCTGAGGTTGTGGATTTTATTGATTTCTTTCTTCCTGTCATCAACTACGACTACCCTGTATTCAATATTGCAGATTCAGCGATATTTATAGGTGCCTTTAGTTATATGATTATCGGAATAGTCGATGCGAAGAAAGAAAAAGAAAATAACAAAATAACCGAGCAGTAGGGTGTAGGGGAAGTCCCAACTACTCTATATTCATCACTTGTTCTCTAATCTTTTCAACCTCTACCCGTGCGTCAAGTGCGACAGTCGTACCTTGGCTGCGAGCTGATTTTGAGCAATAAGTATTTAATTCTCTACTTATCTCCTGCAGAATAAATTCGAGCTTTCTTCCTACACTTCCAGAGGAAGAGCAGGTTTCACTAAATTGGGAAAGGTGACTTTTTAGCCTGGTTATTTCTTCGGAAACATCACTTTTTTCTGCATAGATTGCTATTTCTTTAAGGACACGCTCATCAGATGGGTCAATATCAAGGTTTGCATTCTCTAATTTTTCTAGAAGCTTTTTTCTTTGCAGTTCAGGGAGATCTTGCGACTCAGTTTCCATTTGTTCAATCATTGCAGCAAGCTTTTGGAGTCGGATAACAAAATCGGCTTCAATTTCACAGCCCTCTGCTTTTCTCATTTCGATCATTGAGTCGGTTGCATCAAGAAGAGTTTTTAAGAGTAGTTCCTCGCTACTCGAAATCTCAGGGCAACCACTCTCTTTATTAGAAAGCTGTAAGGCATGAAGTACAATCTCTGGGGTTAGCTCAAAGGATTGGTTTCGTTTTTGAATAAAATCTTTAAGTTGTTCAATTAAATCTTGAAACTCTTTTCCCAGTAAAATTTTTGAAAGTTTACTCGACGATCCCAATGAGTCTACCGTGAGTGCCACGCGTACTCTCCCACGATGTAACTTTTTTTTCAAAAACGAAGTAGCGATAAATTCAAAATATTGCCATTCTTTTGGCGAACTTACAGCTACTTCCAAGCTCTTTTTATTTACCGAGGATACCTCAATAGAAATCTGGTAGTCCGCTGAACTTGCCTCCGCCCGACCATATCCGGTCATGCTATTCATGAAAGGCTCATGTCTGGCAAATCTCGGACACCCATTACGCGTGCTGCTTCCACAGCATCTTTATCTCCCCGACCACTTAGATTGACACAGATGATGTGGTCTTGTGGGAGCTCAGCAGCTCTCTTAAACGCGTAAGCCAATCCATGTGCAGTTTCAAGTGCGGGCAATATTCCTTCCTCAGAAGAAAGCATTTTAAACGCTTCCAAAGCATCTGCATCTCCTGCGTTAGCAAAATCAATTCTTCCACGATCCCTGTAAAAGGCATGCTCAGGACCGATGGCTGCGTAGTCAAGACCGGCAGAGACCGAGTGCGTTTGGTTGATTTGACCATCTTTGTTCTGCAGGATCCAAGTCTTACATCCCTGGAGAATACCAAGCTTTCCACCTTCAAACCTAGCGGCATGCTCGCCTTCATCCAGTGATCTACCACCAGCCTCGACCCCGACAAGCCGAACATCTAAGTCTTCAAGGAAATCAAAAAAGAAACCTATTGCATTGCTTCCTCCTCCCACGCAGGCAATCATTTCATCAGGCAGCCTGCCTTCTTGCTTAAGAAATTGTTTTTTGGTTTCCTCTCCGATGATTCGGTGGAAATCTCTTACCATCCCCGGGTATGGATGAGCACCAAGAGCTGAACCGAGAATATAGTGGGTGTTTCTGACATTGGTAACCCAGTCTCTCATCGCCTCATTGATGGCTTCCTTTAGGGTTTTGCTTCCTGCTTCTACACCTCTCACTTCGGCTCCGCTTAGCTTCATCCGGAAAACATTGAGAGCCTGCCTGCGCATATCTTCGGCACCCATGTAGATGACACATTCAAAGCCGAAGCGTGCACATACCGAGGCCGTTGCAATCCCGTGCTGCCCCGCCCCCGTTTCTGCGATTATTCTTTTCTTCCCCATTCTTTTAGCGAGCAATGCCTGCCCAAGGGCATTGTTTATTTTGTGGGCACCTGTGTGAAGTAAATCTTCTCGTTTCAAGAAAATCCGAGCTCCTCCAATTTGTTTGCTTAGCCTCTCAGCGTAATAAAGTGCTGTAGGCCTACCGGCAAAAGATTTGAGCATCGATTTTAATTCTTTCTCAAATTGAGGATCTTTTTGCGCGTCGGCATAAGCCTCTGTAAGTTCCCGCAAGGGGTGGCATAAAGTTTCAGGGACATAAGATCCACCGTAAGGACCAAAGCGGCCTTGGTCATCAGGGATGGAGAAGCGATCAAACGCGGTGGTAGATGTGGCAGAATTTGAAAAACGAGTGGTCATATGAAATTATAATCGATTTTAGTATAGCTATCGCTCAAGATAGGGACAACTCAAGAAGTGCCAATATCGACAAATCATGAATGAACAACTGAAATTGCCAACCATTGTTGTACCTGCACGACTTGCCTCCACTCGTTTCCCAGAAAAGTTAATCAAAGAGGTACAGGGCAAGCCTCTTATTTTGTGGACTGCTGAAAGAATCAAAAAAGTTGCACCCGAATTTGATGTATTTTTTGCAGTGGATGGACGAGCTTTAAAAGAGATTTTAGAGAATTCAGGTTTTTCTGTTATTGAAACTGACGCAAACCTAGCATCAGGAACTGATCGGATAGCGGCAGCAAACCAAGAGATTCAAGCGTCATCCGTTATCAATGTACAAGCGGATGAACCACTGGTTGAGAGGCAGCATATCCTATCTTTGGTTACTGCGTTGATCCCAAATCAAGCGGATATGTCGACCTTGGCCGTTCCGTTTTCAACAGAAGCTGATTTTCTTGACCCCAACCAAGTCAAAGTTGTGTGCGATAGCCAAGGATATGCAATCTACTTTTCTCGTTCGCCTATCCCATATTTTCGTGACTCAGAAGGAAAGTGGAAGGGGGAGGACCAAGGAGCAATTCCTCTTAAACATATCGGATTGTATGGGTATAAAGCATCCTTTCTTGAGCGTTTTTGCCAGGAAAGCCCGGGCAAGCTTGAAAAAATTGAAAAATTAGAACAATTAAGAGCCCTCGAGTGGGGTGCCAAAATTTCGCTGTCTACGGTTCATTCCTCAACCATAGGAATTGATTCACCAGAAGATTTATTCAAGTTTCAAGCATTAATCAAAGCAGGTACATTTTGAATAGTTCAATCATTGGGAAATACTTTTTTAAAGAGTTATTGCTCGCGACTTTGGGTATCACCTTTGTTCTTACTTGTATTCTTTTGTACGGGAACCTCCAAAAGCACGGTGATTTATTGATTCAGTCTTTCACTTTTTCACCTACTTCATTTTTAGAGCTTACTGGTTATTTAATTCCCTATTCCCTTTCGATGGGATTACCCTTTGGTTTTGCTTTAGCGATTTTATTCAGTCTTGGCAGAATGGCATCGCAAGGCGAGATTTTAGCCTTGAGCAGTCATGGTGTCGGTCTTTTGCAATGGGCGTTCCCAGTCTTTTTTCTAGCCTTATGTTTATCGATTATAAGTACTATTGCACAGGTTGATTGGGGGCCCAAAAACCGTACCCTTTTTGATGCACGCCAGAAGGAGATTGTTTGGTCAAATCTTAACCTTTTACTTCTTCAGAAAGGGCAGGTTGAATTTGAGGTAAGCTCGAAAGGTACAAATCAAGGGCTTGAAGGTATCGGAGAATTGGCTGATGAAGAAATCTCGAAAATCTCGATCTCAGTAGGCAATATACAGAACGATGTATGGAAAAATGTAAGGATTGTGATGAAACAGGATGATGGTTCCATCTCTTCGGTTTTGCATGCTGGAACAGCAACAACTGCAAGGAGTGATGATAAAAGAAACCTTATCCTCAATCTCACCGATGTTGATGTAGAACCGGGTTTCAATGAAAAAAGAAGTAGCAATAATCGTTCTTCTTTCTTTGTGTCTTTTAGGAAGTGGAAATATCCAATCGTTGTTAACCTTTTTCAATCAAATCAAAATCTAAAAAATACCTGGAAAAGAATGGGCTTACTTGAATTGATTAGTGTCTTAGGTGAAACGAAGGACACTGCCACGAAAAAAGAAGTTAAAGCGATTATTAGTAAAAGTTTTGCCTTAGGTCTTTCACCTTTTTGCCTTTGTTTCTTTTTGCTTCCAATCGCTAGCCAAAAAGGGAGAGGGGAAACTATGGTTAATATGACATGGGGTATATTGGTTTGCCTCGGGTATTTTGGTTTGGGTCAATTATCATTCAATCTACTTTCCAATCTTAGCTTTGCATACTTTGGGTGGTGGGTACCTAATTTAGTATGTTTAGTACTTGGGTTTATTTTAATGAGGAGATTGCTTAAGCTTAATGGCTAAAGTACTCAATGAAGGGTACTATGCTCTTACTTAGTGTGTTTTTCAGAAAAAACATTCAGAAAAAACTCTTTTTCTTTGAAAAAAAGTGAAAGATTCATGTATGATTTTTTAAGTTAGTGCTAATACTACTAGAGTCCATAACGAAATTAATAAAGCCATGACCATAAAATCCTTCTTTCTTTTCTCCCTTTTCTCCTTTTGCGGATTTCTCTGTCATCTCTGGTCTAGCGGTGTGGGTGGGTATTCTGCCAGTAACACTTTTACCGTGAACTCTGGAAATTCCTCAAACCCTACCTACATGATTGCCAGTGCTTCTATGTTAGGTGATCCAGTTTACACTGGAGTTGTAGATTCAGTGACAAGTTCAAATGTAAATTTTGCCAGCGGAGTTGATGAAAACAACGCTACTATCTACCCTTTTGCAGGTAGCAATGTGTTCAACAAGGATGTCCAACTACCTATTTTAACTGCCAACGCTGCGGGATCTTCAGTTACAATATCTTATCCCGGTGGTTTTGACAGTACAGGAACTGGTTTTGCTGCCAATAATCCCCCTGCTATTGTCATTGATGCTCCCTCAAGTGGCGGTGTTGCATCCGAAGCCAATGCAACAATCAATTCGGATGGAGAAGTTACGGCTGTAACAGTAAGTGCTGGTTCAGGCTACACTGATGCCCCTGTAGTCACTCTTATAGGAGGTCCCCACTTTCTTCGCAATACAACCGTTGGCAGTGCCAACTATGGGCGTTATTTTTTAATTTCTACAAACACGCAAACATCCTTAACCCTAGATTATTCACGCCTCGCAAATGGAGAAAGTTCAACAGCCTCTGCCTACTTCGCAGTAGGCGACACCGTTGAAGTTATCCCTGCCACTACGCTTGGGTCTTTATTTGGGACTGACATGACTCAACTACCGAGCGGTTGGTCATACGGAACGCCTCATGATGTAGATTGGGTCTATTTGTGGGATACAGATTATAGCACATATTACCCATACGGTTTCGCTGGAAGTAATTACGAGCCTGCTTGGAAAAGGGGCTGGTATAATGTTAGAAACTACGATTTAGGAGTACAGTCTAATCAAGTTATCTACCCTGATGAGGCTTTTTTAATTGCAAAGAAAACAGCCAATAATGTCACTTTCACTTTCGAAGGTACAGTGCAGACAAATGATCAGAAATTATTCCTGCCAGCTGGCGACAAACAAATCCTTACTAATAATCCATATGGCACAGATTTGATGATTTGTGAATTAATCCCTTCAACATCCATTGGATCAGGGACAACAAAATTTAATCCTGGCAGCAGTGCTACTGACAATAATATGGACACCATCACGCTCTTACAAAGCGGAACTTGGACGACTTACTATTATGATTCGGGGACCAACCCCAGCGTAAGTGCCACTCATGAGGTTGCGACTCGTAAGCTTTCTACCGGGACTATGTCTGCTACTGACTTCTACATCGGGCACGGTGACATAACTGGGATAGTGTCCTGTTCGGTAACTGGGGATACCGCAGGGATCAACGGAAATGACTCTAACTATTCTAAATTAACGATTTCTGCTAGCGGTAGTACTGCAAACGCCTTACCAACAACTGATAATGGATTGAATGGGTTTAAGATCACTCTTTCTTCGATTCAAGGATACAAGTTAAATGACGATGGGGATTCTGAAGTAGATGAAAATGGTACAAATGTTGCCAACGGGAGCGGTGTAATTATTTACTCTAATCTGAATGGCACTCACGAAATAATTGACAGTGCAAATGGTTATATCGTAATCGAGAAGATTCGGGACATGAACCTTAAGTCTAACGAGCAAGATGTTCTTGCCAGTAATGCTACAACTAATTGGGCAATCGGCACAAAAGGAAGTGGTTACTCTGCAAATGCAAAATTCTTTTGCATTGGTGGTGGTGGACCGGCAGCTAATCACGCAACTGCATGTATCGGGGTGATTTCATCAACGGGTGCAATTTCCAGTGTTTCTGGAAGTGGTTCCTATAGTTCTGCCCCGCAGGCCATCGTATCTGGTGGTGGGTGGAGAACATCCTCCTCGGGTACTAGTTCAAGAGGAAATGAAGTAGTTGGTGCAACTGATGGTGTTTTTATTGACCGTGGTTACTCCTCTGGCGTGAAGACTTTTCTTGCCTCCTCAAACCCTAACAACTAAGGGAATTCTTTGCGTTTCGATTGTGGTACAATTTCTATACCCACAACTCAAAAGCTTTGGTACATGGTAAATTGCCCTAATTGAGCACATTCACTTGCTACAAATTGAAGCGTTGTTTTTGTAAATTCTTCGCATCTAATTTCTACTAGGCATGTATTTAAAACTTTGTCGGGAATTATAAATAGTAGAACAGTGGTTCCAATCAGTGATGGGGACACGATTTAAAAGTGCGTGTCTTACATCTTTAGAGCATAAAGGGATGCAAGTTATTTGTCTATAGAACCGATGTTCAGAATTAATGGCTGACCCAAACTCCATCAACTAGGTTATTGTCGAACTTAAAGAAGATGACTCTATTCCCTGTTGATCTTTCTATATCCACCCAGTTCCATGTGGATTGGCTTTGGTTGTAAAGGTAAGGGTATATTTCTGGGCCAGTCCAGCACCAAGCTTGTATACGGTCAATCCAAACCCATATCGAATCAGAAGAATCGTTCTGTTTTTGAATATGAATCCATCCAAGTTTGGTGTTGAATGACCATTCATCATTAACCTGCCAATAAGTACCAAACCAGTCACTATTCCACCAATTTGTGGCAAGTTGAACAGAACCCTCTATGTTGGACTCTGGAATTGATTGAAAAATAGCTTCGACTACTGAGTCTTCTCTGAGGAAAAGAAAGGTGGTTTTTGATGTTTTGTCTTCCACATCAGACCCATCCCAACGGACAAAAGCATACCCATCCTGAGCAGATGCTTTAATCTCGGCCCATCCTGTTCCAAAGATTCCAGAGCCAGATACACTTCCTTGGGAGTAATCTGCAGTTTTAACCCTTAAGTTGTGAAGCCCAACTTCATCAATGGTCGGAAATTCCGAGGGGTCATAACTCGGATCAACTTTAAAATAAGCACTAATTTCCTTGTCTTGATTCAGATTAATTTGGGTATTTGCACTGGTTAAGTTCGAAATTTCACTCCCATCCCACCGGTCAAATAAATAACCAGGGTTAGGCTTGGCAAAAATGGAATGGTTCGGGTTTTGGTTAACTGTCCCTTGACCAAAAGTCCAACCAGAGTTTGCGGGAGACTTCCCAATGACAAGTTCAACAGGATTAACGGGAGAAAACCGAGCGTTGATAATTATGGTTTTGGAAATTGTTATTTCGAGATTTGTATTGCCAGGTTGGTACAAATCGCCAGAGGAACTTGTCCATTTATCAAACACATACCCACTAACTGGGGTTGCGGTGAGTGAAATAGAAGTTCCGTGAGCAACTAAGTTTGTAAGAGACTCACCGGCACCTAAACCTTCCCATGCCACCTCACCTTTGCCAGTCGGGTTCGATGCAATTTGAACTTCGTAAGATTTCTTCTGCAGCACTGCATAAAGTTTTGAGAAACCAGATATTTGAATATTACTGGAAGAAGATGTGGATAAGACAGTACCGGTCTCATCCTCCCATCTAATGAATTCAAACCCATCTTTTGGGAAAACTGAAAACCTAGATGTAGCACCCAAAGCAAATTCATTCCCACCTGTTATCGTCCCGGCACTTTCATCCAAGATCAGAGAACCATTGTCATCGAGTGTAACAGTCGCTTTGGTTATTTCCAGCAAAGTCCCAGAGAATTGAGCGATGATAGTCGTATCTTTTTCAATCAGCACTGATGTTGAGGTTTTGGTGGGAGAAACTACATTACCCGACCAGTTTTCAAATCGATTTCCAGGCAGGGGGATTACTTGGATGGTGACATTTGTTCCGTGAGGAAATAAATATTGGTTATTGGTAGTGAATGCATTGCCCCCCTCGGTGGGCGAAGACAAAAGATTGAGAGAGTACATCTTCGCTTTGAATATCGGCCTAACCTCAAGGGTATCATAAATCTCAAAACTGATTGTGGTATCAGTGGTATGATCCGTAACTGGATTTGATAATTCCCACCGAACAAACTCAAAGTGTTCATCAGCAATGGCGGTTATTTCGGTTGATTCCCCGAAGGCGAAGGTTTGTGAATCTGCAATTCCCGTTACAGCCCCGCCGGTGGACTCGATGATAGTAACCGCAATATCTTTTCCCACAAAGACAGCATTAAGTGCTAAGTCATGACTAAGCACCGGGTTAATCGATGGCTCATTGGGGAAGGGTAGGATTGTTGAGTCTTCCACATTATGTACAGAAATTTTGTTGCCGGCTTGGGCACTACCTGTCCCGTGGTAATAAAGGGAGTCAGGAGCATTTGTGGGTACCGAGAATGATAAAAGACCATCTGTAACTTGGCTATCTGTTATTCCAGAGTTGTAGGAGTCGGACTCGGAGGCATCGCTGGATTCTGAAATGTAGATCTTTTCATTGTCAGGAAGATCACAGACAAAACTGTAGGTGTATCCACGAATAAGAGATAATTCTGGCCTTTCTTTACCATCTATGAATAAAACCATCTCGCTTTCAGTAATAGATGACGAATTTTGGGTTACTGTATAATTTATATTTTTGTCAATTTCCCAGGAGTAGAAGACTCTATTTTCACTTGGAAGGGCAGTGATGGGAGTTAAAGTGTTTGTTGGTAAATTTTGCCCACCTCCGGTAACCGTTCCTCTTGTGGAATCGTAAGAGAATTCAACTTTTACAGTCTTGGGCTGAAAGTTCGCGGTTATGGAGGCATTATTCTCAGCATTTATTGTAACAGCAGAATTTTTCCATGATGGGTTGTAGGTAATATCTTCTTCGGATGACCATCCTACAAAAGAAAAACCAGGATTGGTTGAGGCGAGAAGTTCCCGTTGGATTAAGTCAGTTGCGGTATTCCAAACGCGTAATGTTGGGTCATCGAAAAGAATACCTGCTTCTTCCGGAGATGAAATAAGTGTGAGTTCAACCATGTCGGGTGGGATGGCCGTGAAGAAAGCTGTTACAGAAAAATTTGAATCCATTGGGAGGGAGAGGGGGTTATCTGTACTGTTAAAGTAGTTTCCATCAGCATCATGCCAGATCCATTTATCAAGTTGATGTCCACGGGGAGCCCCAGCATCTATTTCGCCGGGCAGAGCTTGCAAGATAGCAGTTTCTCCCATGTCATATATGCCGGCACCCGAAACACCACCAGAACCGGAAACCGCGGTAGTTACAGTTAGAGGTATGGGAGAGAAAGAAGCCTCTAAGGATAAATTTTGGTCTGCCATCTGCACACGCAAGGATGGGGATGAACTATCGAGGCTTGCTGTGTTGCCTGTCCAACCTGAAAACATAAAACCAGGCGATGGGGTAGCTTGGATATGCACATTGGATTCAAAAAGGTAGGATCCAGTACCATTTGCTTCACCCCCCAAAGAAGAACTGACGGTCAAATAATAAGAGTTTCGCAAGAAAGATGAGGATATTACTACACTTTCGGTAGGCTGGTATGTAATGGATGCATCAGTTGGGGTTGGTAATTCTTGACCATACCAGCGGTCAAAATACCAGCCATTTCCAGCAACTGCATGGAGGGAAATAGTGGTCGCTGAGTCCGGAGACAAGGTAAAGGCTTCACTTTCATCATTTACAGTGCCATTTCCTTCAATATTAACGGTGATATCATAAATTTCACGGGAGAAAACAGCGGTGTATGAAAGGGAAAGTGGAGCAGTTGTTAAATTAATTAAAGATGCTGACGATTCTGGAGCGACAAGGTACTGAAGGTCTCCTTCCCATCGATCAAAATACCAGCCATTTTCTGGTACTGCCTCAACACTCGGAGTATCGTTGATCGAATAGGTACTTGACGCAGAGACAGTGCCTTCTCCACTCGTGGTTGTGGAAACCACATAGGTGTCTTCAATGAAGACTGCATTGAGCGAGACTGGACCTGATACCCCAATCTTGTTAATGGCTTCATTTGCACCGAAAAGCAATGAACTTGTGGAATTGAGGTCTCCCTGCCACTCCGAAAAGCTATATCCGTTTTGAGCCGTTGCATTTACTTCATACACCCCATAATGCTCCCATGGACCAGTCGCAGGGCTTAGGGATATATTTCCACCATCCCCCTCTGAAATAGTCACAGGGTATGTTTTTTTGGAAAATGTGGCAGTAATAGATGCATCACTCATCGCAGCACTCATATTTGCATCCGTTATCGCGAGATTTGGGTTTGCAAGAATACCATTGGGGTCTATCCAACCTGCAAAATTATATCCAGTCAAAGGGGTGGCAGATACGGAAAAAAGGGATAAGGCAGAAAAGTTTCCTGAGGCAGGTGATACTGCCATTCCTCCAGTATCCATGGATACTGAAAGATTGTATGTGATCAAAGAAAAGTTGGCATGGTACGATGCGTCGCCCTGAACAAATACACTAGAAATCGAATTGCTTTGACTTCCAAGGAGAGAGAGTGAACCGCTCGGGCTGTCCCAATGGGAAAAATCATAGCCAAATTCCGGGCTGGCAAAAAGGGTGTAGTTGGAATCAAAAAGGTAAGGGCTACTTTCATTAATACCTGTGCTTCCCCCAACCGTTGCCGTCGTTTCAAGATTATATGCCAATGGTGTAAAAACAGCAACTATGGCATGGTCTTGCTGGATAGTCAGGTTTGTACTCTGTGATGTATTTGAATCTGGCCCATACCCATCCCAGTGAGAGAAATCGTAACCTGTTGCGGGAGTCGCTGAAATCGCAAGTATTGACCCATAGGCATGAGTACCACTTGGGGTGATAGTTCCTTTACCAGTTTGGTTGATGGTTACATTGTAGATGTGCGGTGCAAAGACTGCGGTGATGTTTCGGTCAGCAGTCATGTCAACCGTGGTTTGCTGAGAGGAAGGGTCTGCAATTCCACTCCCGGTCCATTCAATAAAATCCATATGTTGGTCGGGCACCGCCGTGATTGGAACGCTGGTTCCGTAGTTGTAGCTTGGTTCGAGGCTATCTACAGAACCATTCCCATCAATGTTTACAGTCAGGTAAGATTGTAGCTCAATAGAGGTAGTGAAATTATTGTCTGGATCTTCAAAATAGCTACCATAAAACCAGTTTGAGCCAACAGGAGCAGCACCTGATGCTATTTTTAAGTAGTAATTTACAGGGATTCCACCTTGAAAGCTTGGCCATAACCAATTCGGACCGGTAACAGTATTGTAACGGGCAGCCGGTCCGATTTCTGTACCATCATAAAATCGAATGCAAACAGGGGTACCTGGGGATGGTGCACTTGATGTAATGGAAAAGGGAGCCTGTGCTTGATAAGTCGCCGGTTGGTAGGGAAATACAATGACTTGGCTGCTTGCTCGTTGAAAAACAGTGGTAAAAGAAAACATACCATCAGAAAAACCATAACCAGTACTCGAATCACCTATTCTTGTACCTGTCGTCAAAGGAACCCAGGATCCCAAAAAGTGATTTTCTAAAGAAGATGAATCCGCTCGGTCAAAATAACCAAGAGTGACGATATGTCCATTTCCATTACCGCCTGGTCCTGCACTTAGTAGGGATCCATCACGGGCTTTTAAAAGATTTGGATCATTTTCCAGAGTTGCTGATGACCAGTGAAAAACGATAGTTGGGTCGGCACTTTTTAGTGGGAGAAGGAAAACGATGGATGCAAGTGACAAAAAAACGGTATAAATCCGAGGAATTGAAAAACCTAGATTGATAAAAAGCAACTCCAGTCTGCTGTACAAAGAGGTTTGTCTGAATGATGGCTGAATTAGAGGCATTGTGTTAATAACCACTTTACTAATTATAGTTCTGAAGACTTCCTTAATGCAAGAAATATCGGAATTATATGACATTAGTTTTTTTAATTATTAATTTTGTGTTAATTCATAATTAACATAAAGTTATTGACTTGAAAGCAAGATGGGTAAAAATTACAACAATGAGTGTAATAAGAGCCAAATATTTATCACTGTATTTGTGCATTATAACTCCCGTTCTAGCTCAATTAGATGATCAAGTTATCATCAATTTTGGTACCCATGGTGGCGACGACTTACCTTGGGGAGAATACTATGTAAATCCTTCCTCGGCCCAAACATTACAAAAGATTGATATTTCAAGCGGCTCAGTTTCTGACCTTTCAGCAGACACGATAGGTGCTACCCAAACTGGTGATATTATAGAGTTGGGTTTTTTCGACAAACTCACAGGAGGCTCTTTAACCCCAAATACCAGTACGTCAGATCTTTTTCACGGTAAATGGACTCCATTGACATCAAAACTCACGATTGGGCAAGATGCTGACTCAGGTGCAGGTTTCACAGTAGGTGCTGGCTTGTTTAACTCCCAATTGCTCTTCGATTTTGGTGACAACTCATTGCAGGTCAATGATCCCTCCAAGACCGTTGATACTTATCAATTTTTTGATAATGTA
>Ga0206129_10001875_pt1 | contig 27362 bp, 38 predicted proteins | sample Helgoland_Spring_8_FD_148616 | JGI IMG/M metagenome (GOLD analysis project Ga0206129, IMG submission 148616) | Pelagic subsurface seawater microbial communities from Kabeltonne, Helgoland, North Sea - Helgoland_Spring_Bloom_20160502_2 | ecosystem: Environmental > Aquatic > Marine > Epipelagic ...
GCTTGTGGTGTTACCGTGTGGAAGTACGTGAAACACAAAGCAACATGGCCTTTAGAGAAGGACATAGGGAATGGAATGAAGATTTATTTGCATAAGGACATCCTATGTTAGAAACAATATGCGAAACAATGGTCAGTGCATACCACAAGAACTGGATTACCAGTCGTGATGGTAATGTAAGTATTCGTCACCATGACCGAGATCACTTTTACATCACACCAAGTGGTATTCGTAAGCAGACAATGCAACCTGAGTTGTTTAAGAAGATCCAGATCATGCATCAGCCTGTGAATAGATGGAGTTGGACTGAACTTGAATACACTGACATCAGTAAGAATCTTACACCCAGTGGAGAGATTCCTCTGCACTTTGGTTTGCAACGACAAATGGGTCAACACAAGGACGACGTTCGTGTAGTGATGCACTTCCATCCTACCTATTGCGTTGCTGCCATGCATGCCGGTATTGAGTTGGATAAACTTGTTAAGAACTTTCCAGAGTTGGGTCGTTACACCAAAGTGGCTCCAAACGTTCCTGATGTTGCACCAATCAGTCAAGAGTTAGCAGATGAGACAATTGCAAGATTAGATGTTGACCACGATGGCAATATTGCACACGATATTATTGGCATCAAAGGGCATGGAGTCGTCAGTATTGACACCAGTCCCTGGCGTGCATTTGAACACATTGAACGATTAGAACACATTTGCCAAATTGTGTTGGCATCAGGAATTAAGTAAATGTAAAAATATCTAATACTAGGAAAATACTTAACTCTTTAAGAGACAAATCAGAACCCCATTTGGTCGAGGCAGCTCGACTCGCTAAAATCCTGCCGAGGTAAAGCTCGTTGCCGGTGGAGTAGCGTGTTCACCCCTTTGCGAAAGCAAACATCTCCTAAACACTATAACACTAGGAACGAGGTTATAGATAGCATCCGCTATGTCAGTGCAGGTAAGGAAAAGACTAGAGTCCTTGGAGATGCATTTAAAATACCTGTTTCCAAAGTCTATGGCTGGATGCGACTCACATGAAGTTATCCAAAAGTTAGATGGAACCTGTGAAGGTTCCGTCTGACTGAAAAGATCTACATGAAATTAAGTTAATAGTAATCATAAGAAAACAAAAAACGATATGGCGTTTAGCCATATCGTTGTTTCGTGTAAACGAAACGCTAACAGTTGACAATGATTTAATCAGACAGTATACTAGTGGAATACTAATTCTCAAACAGAACAACAAGTACATATATACAGTATGTCAAAAATAAATCAACAAGGAAACAATAGATTAAAATGAAAAAACTATTAGTAACTATGGGTTCTAAAGGCTAAATGATGATTGATCCATGTATACAAGAAATTGTCGCGGCGGAAGCCGCACGACAAGTATCAACCATTGAGTTGATCGCCAGTGAAAACTTTACCAGTGATGCTGTAATGGAACTGTGCGGCAGTTTGCTTACCAACAAGTATGCCGAAGGATTGCCTGGCAAACGTTACTACAACGGATGTGAAGAAGTAGACAAGGTAGAACTACTGGCTATTGACTATGCTACCCAACTGTTTGGCTGCAACTATGCAAACGTTCAACCACACTCGGGTGCCAATGCTAACCTTGCTGTGTTCAAAGCATTTTTGAAGCCAGGTGATCTTATTGTAGGCATGGATCTGGCATCAGGTGGTCACCTGAGCCACGGTGCCAAAGTAAACGTGTCTGGTGCGTGGTTTGATACAGAATCATACGGAGTTGACGATTGTGGTTTTATTGACTACAAAGCAGTTGCCAAATTGGTTTTGTTTAATCGTCCCAAGATGTTGATTGCTGGTGCAAGCGCATACAGTCAGCTTATTGATTGGGAACGCATGCGTGAGATTGCTGATAGTGTTGGTGCTATCTTACTTGCAGACATCAGCCACTACTCGGGGTTGATTGCTGGCGGCGAGTATCCCAGTCCTTTCCCTCACGCTCACGTAGCAACTACTACTACACACAAGACTCTGCGTGGACCACGTGGTGGTATGATTCTTTGGAATGACGAAGACATCAGCAAGAAGATTAATGGTGCAGTATTCCCAGGAACACAAGGCGGCCCGTTGATGCATATTATTGCCGCAAAGGCACAGTGTTTCTATGAAGCGTTACAACCTGAATTTAAGATGTATGCCAAACGTATCAAGATCAATGCTCATGCCATGGCGCAAACTTTCTTGGATAATGATGTTGATATCGTATCTAGTGGAACACAATGCCACATGATGACAATAGACTTACGTAAAGAAAAGTATAGTGGTAGAGAGTTTGCTGACCTATTAGAAAAAAATGGAATTACTGCAAATAAAAATGGTGTGCCTGGTGATACTCGTGGTTTTGTTGAAACCTCTGGAGTCCGGATTGGTGTTGCCGCAGAAACTACCCGAGGTCATGACGAACGTTGGTTTAAGAACCTTGCGCTTCAGATGATATACTTACTGAGAGATTAAATGAGAATCGAAGACGAAATAAAATTGGATTTCAAAGACGTATTGATTCGTCCCAAACGCAGTACACTGTCAAGTCGCAAAGAAGTTGATTTAACTAGAACGTACAAGTTCAAACACAGCCGAGCAGACTGGACTGGGGTGCCTGTTATGGCAGCCAACATGGACGGTGTTGGTACACTCGAGATGGCAGCGGCTTTGCAACAGCACAACATGTTTACTTGTACAGTAAAGTCATACGACGAGGGTGATTTTGGCGGCATTGATATTGACTTTGACAATTTTGCGGTAAGTACTGGTACAAGCAGTGGAGATTTTAATAAATTAAAGCGTATTTTTGCCGTTTACCCAGAGCTTAAATTTATTTGCATTGATGTAGCCAATGGTTACCAGGAAATTTTTGCAGATTACGTAGCCCGTGTTCGTGAAGAATTCCCTACAAAAACTATTATTGCGGGCAACGTAGTCACTGCTGATATGACACAGGAGTTGATTTTACGTGGAGCCGATATTGTTAAAGTGGGCATTGGTCCTGGTAGCGTTTGTACTACTCGCGTGCAGACTGGTGTGGGTTATCCACAACTTACTGCAATCATCGAGTGTGCGGATGCAGCTCATGGCCTCGGCGCACATATTATCGGTGATGGTGGTTGCACTTGCCCTGGCGATGTCGCTAAGGCTTTCGGAGCTGGTGCTGATTTTGTTATGCTCGGGGGGATGTTAGCCGGGCACGACCAAGGTGGTGGTACTGTAGAGGATGGTAAGATCACATTCTACGGCATGAGTAGTGACACTGCCATGGACAAACACAGTGGCGGAGTTGCTAGTTATCGTTCAAGCGAAGGCAGGACCGTTACTGTTCCATACAAAGGCACAGTAGAAAACACAGTGCTAGACTTGCTTGGCGGATTACGTAGTTCATGCACTTATGTTGGTGCACCAAGTTTAAAACAACTCAGCAAATGCACAACCTTTATCCGTGTCAACAGACAAATCAACGATGTGTTTATAAAATGAAAAAGAAAATTGTAGTAGTGGGTGCTGGTATCAGCGGGTTGTTGGCAGCATATTATCTGGCCAAATCTGGACACAAGGTAACAGTTTACGAACAAGAACGTTATCCAGCCATGCGCACCAGTTTTGCCAATGGTGGACAGGTAAGTGTCAGCAACAGCGAAGTGTGGACCACGTGGGGCAACGTGTTCAAAGGCATCAAATGGATGTTTACAAAAGATGCTCCACTATTGATTCGCCCTACTTTTGAGTGGGCAAAGATTCGCTGGATGGCCAAGTTCATGTGGAACACTGTTACTGGCAAATACGCAAGGAACACAGCAGAAACTATCCAATTGGGCATGCGCTCACGTGATTTGTACAAAGACATCATTGCCGAAGAAGGGCTAGAGTTTGACCAAAGTTTCAAAGGTATACTACATTTTTACAAGGATGCGCATTATCTGGCAAATGCTCGTTCTGTAAAAGATTTATACGAAGCCAATGGTTGTCAGTGGGATATATTGGATCCGCACCAAGTGCACTTGGCAGAACCCAGTCTCAGGAATGACGGTTCAGTGCTGGGTGGTGCTTGGACCGAAGATGATTGGATGGGAGACATTCACAAGTTCTGTAATGAGCTAACTGCTGTTCTGAAAAACAAGTATGGTGTGAAATTTTCATTTGGTAACACAATACTTGATGCAAAGAATTTGGACTACTATGACGCAATTGTGATCAGCAGTGGTGTGGGCAGTACTGCACTTGCTAAAACAGTAGGCGATACAATTGATGTATATCCAGTCAAGGGATATAGCATTACTGTTAACTTGGATGACGAAAGTTACAAACATGCACCCAAGACAAGTTTGTTGGATGATCAAGAAAAGATTGTGACCAGTACATTGGGAAGACGATTCCGTGTTGCAGGTACTGCTGAACTAACAGGCGAGAACTACGATATACGCCGTGATAGAATTGAACCATTATTGGAATGGGTACATACAAACTTTCCCAAAATCAACACACATGATTATTCAAGTTGGGCGTGTTTGCGGCCAATGACTCCCAACATGATGCCTGTTGTAAAACAAAGCAAAAATAATCCCAAAGTGTTTTATCATACCGGACACGGGCATTTGGGTTGGACGCTGAGTCCTGCTACAGCAGTACAGTTAACCACATTGATTGACAAAGTAATTTAATACGTGTAAAATATCACTATGAGTGAATACAAAATATCATTGCTGTTGCCCACCAGAGGCAGAACAACTGCATTGCGGCGTAGTATATTAAGCACCATCAACTGTGCCAACAACATTGACTCATTTCAAATTATGATTGGGTTTGATAATGATGATACAGACACTATCGATTACTTTGTAAAAGAACTACAACCAGAACTGGATGAGCTTGGTGCTAATTATCAAGCTCATGTGTTTTCACCAATGGGTTACATTCGATTAAACGAATACGTAAATGGCTTGGCCAAACATTCCAACGCTGATTGGTTGGTGTTTTGGAATGACGACGCTGTTATGGAAACTGCAGGATGGGATACTGTAATTGCCAGCCACACTGGCGAATTTAAAGTGTTGGCGTTTCATACACATAACGATCATCCTTATAGTATTTTTCCTATTGTACCAAAGGAATGGTTTGAATTGTTTGGTTATCTAAGCCCGCATCAAATAAGCGATGCTTGGATTAGCCAACAAGCATACTGCCTTGATATCTGGGAACGCATCGATGTTGATGTGACACATGATAGATTTGATTTGACTGGCAACAACAAAGATGAGATATTTGAAAAACGCCCCATGCTAGAAGGCAATCCTTCTGATCCCCGTGACTTTCACAATAAAATATGGCACACAAGGCGGATAGAAGACTTGAACAAGTTGGCTGCATACATGGAGTCAAGAGGATTGAGCATTGAGTTTGTTAAAGCAATATTTTCAGGTAAACAAGATCCATGGGAAAAATTAAAAGCCAATGACGTAAACAACCACATGTCCCAATGGCGACCAGACTGGGCTAAAAAATAATGACATTAAGTTTAGAAGAACGTATTAAACAATACTGGGACAACCAACCGTGTAATATCAGACACAGCGGCAATGAAATTGGCAGTTTGGAATTCTTCAAAGAAGTGTCTGCTCGCAGATTTCAAGTGGAACCACACATTCCGGAGTTTGCTGGATTTCATTTATGGCAAGGTCAACAAGTGTTGGAAATTGGTCCCGGAATTGGGTCAGATGCAGCAGAGTTTGCACGACATGGTGCTGATTACTACGGCATAGATTACAGTAAAGAAAGTGTTGACCTTGCTCGCAAAAGATTTGACGTAGAAGAGTTGTCAGGCAATTTCTATTGCGGTGATGCCAGCGACGAAGCAATGTACAAGGATTTACCAAAGTTTGATTTGGTTTACAGTTATGGTGTCATACATCATTTCCCTGCTATTGATAGTATCATCAACAATGTGTATGATTGTCTTAAACCTGGAGGCGAATTCCGTTTTATGGTGTATGCAAAAGACAGTTGGAAACAAGCAATGATCAACAAAGGACTTGATCAATACGAAGCACAAGCAGGATGCCCTTATGCCAAAAGCTACACCAAAGATGATATTGACACCCTGTTGTTTGAGCAATTTAGAGTCGAAAGATTGCGCCAGGATCACTGTTTTATGTACAATGTAGAAGCATACAAACAAGGCAGGTACGAACTTGAACCCTGGTTCGAAGCAATGCCCGTTCCGATGCGCGAAGCAGTCAGAGAATATCTGGGTTGGCATTTGTTGGTCAAAGCAAGGAAAATATAATTTATGACAACAGACCCTTACGCAGGATTGGTAGGTAGTACAATCACATTGGACGATATCACAGTCGATGTAACGTCAATGGCTGATGCATTAGTATCAACCTCTAGCATGTCAGATATGTATACTATAGCAAATAACGATATATTTTCTTGTGCCGACATATCACACCACGGAATTGAAATGCACAAAGATGCCGACATCACGGTTGGCGGGAAAAGTATGCGGGAGTTTATGAATTTGGTTGAACAACGTCTTGCTATCCTAACACCAAACAAAGAATTAGAATCAGAATGGGCCGAGTTGAAAGAACTTGGTGAACGGTATCGTGCCATGGAGCAGGATCTGCTGGAGAAAGCCAAGTCCTGGGACATACTCAAAACAAGGAACACATAATGGGAACATATTACCGTAACATAACAAAATTTATCGACACAATCGACAACGGCGCATGGGTTGAAATTGGTGTTGATCGCGGCGAAGGAAGTACTAAGTTTTTTGCTGATTTATGCGAAGAACGTGGTGTAGACTTTTACGGAGTAGATGTTGATGCAGACCAGATTGATCGTGCTGCCAGCAACTTGATGGTTGACAATGTACTGCCAGATCATGTAAAATTAGTACAAGGCAAGGGTGAACAGTTTTTAGAAAACTTGGATCCCGAAGTCAAAGTATCGTTGGCATATCTTGACAACTTTGATTGGGACTACTGGCTTGGCGGCGCCGAAGAAGCGTTTGTAGCAGGAGTGAAGCAAAAGTATAGAGATTTGATGAGCATTGAAATGACCAACCTAAATAGTCAGCAAACACACCTGTTGCAGGCAATTTTGTTGATGCGTAGGATGACCAGCAACAGTATTATCATATGTGATGACACATGGTATCATCCTCAAGAAGGCGTGTTTATTGGCAAGTGCTCGGCTGCCATCCCGTTTTTGATGTTGCAAGGGTATCGTCATTTGCACAATGATGGCTACAGACAAAACAGTGGTGCAATTTTTGGAAGATTTAAGTAAGGTACAACAATGACTATAAATATATTTGTAGGCGATAATGACGAATCATTGGCAAAACATGCCACTGCGTTTGATCCGTTGGCTTTTTTGATCACCACTAAAAATTACAAGCTATTTCTTAATACAACTTATACATCTGACATAACTGTATACACATCGTTTTCAGACTTACCAAAAATAGACAACGATAATGCAGTGTTGTTTGAAGTTTTGGATAAAGCAGATTATATTTTTTATAGGCCTCCGGCAAAATGGAGTAACGACTTTAACAAATTTAGTTGGAATTCAAACAAACGCATAACCGAATGGTTTTTATATTGTGTCAATTTTGAAAAAAATAATGTTAACAACTTAGATTTAACAGAATATCAAAATAGCAAATATCTAGAATTAACTAATAAACGCAACTCAGAGTCACCGGTACTATGGATAAGTGGATGTAGTGTTTCTCACGGGGTTGGAGTTAAAGAATCCGAAAAGTACGGCGAACTATTGTCGTCTGAAATGACTTTACCGGTGACCTATTTGACAAAGAGTAGCAGTAGTCTTAAATGGCAGTCCGATCAAATTTTAAGGTCAAACATACAAAAAGACGATATACTGGTATGGGGGTTAACGCAAGAAGTTAGGACTGTTAAAGTAGAAAACGGCAATGTATTACAAGAACAGCATCCAGACACAAGGCTTTCTGAAATTCGTCTGTATGATGCAGTTACGTCTATATATCAGGTTGCAAATTTTTGTAAGAAAATACAATGTCATTTGTTATTACTGCCAGTGATATCATCTGAAACATTGAATTTATTTCTAACTCAGTTAGACGAGTATGTACATATTCCCTACAGGACAAAATTTTTAGATTACGGGTCTGATGGGTCCCATCCAGGTGCACAAACACACAAGTGGTATGCAAAATACATACTTGATAAAATATCAACATTAAATTTACACAAGGAATAACATGTTTGGAACAAACGAGATTATTGGCAAGAAATATTTTAAAGACGCACAACAAAACACCTTGATGGTGACCAGTATGTTCTTTACACTACAAGGTGAAGGTCCCTATGCTGGCATGCCTGCACTGTTCATTCGTCTGGCAAAATGCAACTTGGATTGCAGTTTTTGTGACACATTCTTTGATGATGGTGACACATTTACCTATGCAGAACTAGAGACCAAGGTATACGATACTATTCGTGACTTTTGGGTCAGCAAAGGCAAGCCTGTGCCCGAGTGGGCAGTACGTGGACGCAATGATTATCCAGGTGTTGTGTTGGTAATGACAGGCGGTGAGCCACTATTACAAGACAACATCACAGGCTGGATGCAACGACAACTCACACACTACAAAGCAGTACAGGTTGAAAGCAATGGCGTGCCTGAAACACTAGTACCAGAAGGTGTTACACTGGTATGTAGTCCCAAGTGCATTGAAAAGAACGGCAAGCCCGTCAAGTATCTTGCACCAAGCAAAACTATCTTACAACGTGCAGACTGTTTGAAGTTTGTGGTCAGTGCAGACCCAGAGTCGCCATACAGCACAGTTCCAGATTGGGCATTTGAATGGAAACGCAACAATCCCAACAAGGAAGTTTACTGTAGTCCTATGAACATCTACAACAATTTCCCACAGCGGATCAAACTACTTCGTGCAGAAAAAGGCACAATTACTATGGCAGAGCGTAGTACTGTGGATGAAGTGATTAGTTTCTGGGAACCAGGTCTATTAGACTTAAAAGCAAATCAGGCCAATCACGAATACGTGGGGCAGTTCTGTATTGAGAACGGCTTTAAACTAAACTTACAACAACACCTGTACGCAAGTTTAGCATAGGTTAGTTAAGTAACTATGCCACTGGATAATTCGTTTGATACCGTGCAGATTAACTGGAGATTGCTCAGGGTCACAAAATGGAAGTTAAAGTTGTGCTGGTGGCCGCAAACTTGTTCCTTAACTGGCATGAAACTCTGGGGTAAACAGGCATACTACGGTGAGTACTACGGTGGATACGTAACGTATCCAGACATGGATCCAGACATGGAACACTACTGGATTGAACGTAACGAGTTTATTATATGGCAACTGAAGAAGTAAGAGTAAAGTAATAAAATAAAGGAAATCAATGACATATCTATTTACAAGCGAATCAGTATCAGAAGGACACCCAGACAAAGTAGCAGATGCTATCAGTGATGCAGTATTAGATCTTGTCATGAGTAAAGAAGATCCTTCTCTGCGGTGTGCATGTGAAACTCTTGTCACTACAAATCGAGTGGTGCTGGCCGGAGAGTACAAAGGCATACTACACAACCAAGAAGTTGACAGTGCAGTACGAAAAGTCATTAAGGACATTGGTTACGAGCAAGATGGATTCCATTGGAACAATGTAGAAATTACAAACTTGTTACACGGACAAAGTGCAGACATTGCATTGGGCACAGACACCTTTGGTGCAGGTGATCAGGGGTTGATGTTTGGTTACGCTACAAAAGAAACTGCTAACTACATGCCCAGTGCAATTTATTGGAGCCATTGCATTGTCGAAGAGCTAACCAAAGTTCGCAAGCAAGGTTCTACAGTGCTCGGTCCTGATGCCAAAAGTCAAGTGACATTTGAATACAACGATGACGGCAAGCCCGTGCGTATTGCCAAAGTTGTTTGCTCAACTCAACATAGCGAAGATGCAGATATCAAATTTGTAAGAGAGTTTGTTGAGCGCATTATTCGAGAAGTTTTGCCAGCGCACTATGTCGACAGTGCTACAGAGTTCCACATCAATCCCACTGGACGTTTTGTAGTTGGTGGGCCAGATGGTGACTGTGGGTTAACAGGACGCAAGATTATTGTTGACACATACGGCGGCTCAAGTCCGCATGGCGGCGGCGCATTTAGTGGCAAAGATCCCACCAAAGTAGATCGCAGTGCCGCCTACTTGACACGTTGGATTGCTAAAAACATTGTGGCAAGTGGCCGTGCAGATTGGGCCACTGTTCAAATCAGCTATGCTATTGGTATGAAAGATCCGATGAGCTTTTACATTGAAAGTAATGGTGACAGTAGACAGCTAACCAAGACAGTTGAAAACTTAGTTGACATGACACCAAAAGGTATTATTGATAGATTTGAGCTGTTCCGTCCTATCTACAGTAGCACAACCAACTATGGACACTTTGGCAAGGATTATTTGCCATGGGAAAAGATTGATTTATTCTAGGAGAATGTAATGGGATTGTTTGACGTATTTAAAAAGAAACCACCACCAGTAGTGGCCAAAGAGCCCAAGGCAGAAAAGCCCAAAGCACCAGTCAAAACTGAAAAAGAAATTGCCACAGATAAAGGAGAACCGTGGGTTGCTATTTTGAGCATGGACATTGATCCCGAAAATCTGCATCAAGGTGCTTTTGAATTGGATTGGAATGACAAGTTTGTTGCCAACTTGGTACGAGCAGGATACCAAGGTAGACCAGACGATAAAGACTCAGACATTGTAGATCGATGGTTTCAGAATGTTTGCCGGCATGTGGTCATGGAGACATGGGAACAAGAAATGGCTAATAATCCCGCTCGTGTTGTCAAACAACGCGACATCGGCGACGGTAGAACAGAAGTGTCCTAATGATACTTGTTATTTCTTTTTACAGTTTAGGAGAACTTTTATCATACTATATGTAAACGGCGACAGCCATACCGCGGCTGCCGAAGCGGTCAACCCACATGCGTTTGCAATGGATGATGCTCAATTGTTTTATATGGGTCGTGCTCCGCATCCAGAAAATTTTGCAGTCAGTTGGGCCAAACGTCTAGGTGATGCATTAAGAGCAGGCATTCATTGCGATGCCGAAAGTGCCAGTAGCAATACACGAATAATAAGAACAACTAGAAAATGGTTAGAAAAGATACGCAACTTAGACGAAGTGTTGATGGTTATCCAATGGAGTACATGGGAACGTGAAGAATGGCTAATTGATGATGTTTACTATCAGATTGGTGCTAGTGGCATGGATGATATTCCAGAGGAACATAAACAACGCTATAAAGAATTTGTAGTTAATGTAGATTGGGAGCAAAAAACTCTACAAGCACACAACGATATTTGGCAACTGCATAACGAATTAGAAGATTTGGGTGTTAACCACATTTTTTTCAACGGCAACAACGATTTCAGCAGTATCAAAGAACGTCGGGACTGGGGCACCAGTTATATTGACCCGTATGATCCAGCTGGTACTTATAATGCCCGAATAAGAGCAAAAGGTATCCAAACAGTCATGTCCAATTCGTGGCATTTTGGCAAGGACGGCCATAGTTTTTGGAATCGTTTTATGTTGCAATATATCAATACAAACAACAAAGTATGAAAATTCTTCTTCTATGTTACTGGGGCGGAGCAGGCGGCAAATTTATTGCTAATTGCCTTTCATTTAGTCACAAAGTAGCATTTGCAAATTTTGAAATAGCTAAAAATATTTTAAAAAATAAAGAGTTGTTAGAAAAATCAGTATTAGATACTATCCCAATGAGAAAAAATTCTAGTCAATGGCAAGAGTATGAACAAGGATGCTGGCAATTATTTGGCCCAGGGATATACCATGCAAAAAAACTAAGTGATAATGGATTTAATGATCTTGAACAATTAGGCGATGTATGGCTACCTTTAATGGCCCACAATGACGAACAGATTACACGTTATTCCGAACTGTTCAAAGACCATAATATGTTTAAAGTTTTAATAGACGCTGATATAGCATTTATTGATCTTGCTGTTACAATTAAAATGCCACATAAGAATAAAGAAACACACCTTGGACGATATCCTGGTTGGATTGATGAAATGAAATTGTTAAATTTTGATTTAGTAATAGATAATTGGAATCCGTTAATACCTAAAAATCACTCAAATATAGTTAATTTAGCAAAATATCTTGGTGTTGATTTTGATATGTCATTGGCAAAAAAATATACAGAAAAATATATAAATTTTCATATCAATTGACATCTATTATTATTTCTGCTATAATTAGACTATGAAATATGTACTAATCGACACAGCCAATATGTTTTTTCGTGCCAGGCACACAGCTTTTCGTGCCAGCGATCCGTGGGAAAAAGTTGGGGTAGCATTACACACAACACTGATGAGTGCCAACAAGGTGGTCAAGCGTTTTGAAGCAGATCATGTTGTTTTTGCTTTGGAAGGTCGTAGCTGGCGTAAAGACCACTATAAACCTTACAAAGCCAACCGTACAGCGGCCCGGGCAGCTCTTACAGAAGCAGAAGCTGATGAAGATAAGATGTTCTGGGAAACGTATGACAATTTGACTAAATACTTGTCAGAACGAACCAACTGTAGTGTGCTCAGATGCCCCACTGCCGAAGGCGATGACATTATTGCCCGTTGGATCAACTTGCATCCCCAAGACGAACATATTATTATCAGCAGTGACACGGACTTTGTTCAGTTACTTGCATCTAATGTAAAACAATACAATGGAATCACAGACGAACTTATTACCATGGAAGGCATTTTTGATGCCAAAGGCAAACCTGTGATTGATAAGAAAACCAAGGAACCTAAAAAGATTCCAGATCCAGCCTGGTTGTTGTTTGAAAAGTGCATGCGTGGCGATACCAGTGACAATGTGTTTAGTGCATTTCCTGGAGTGCGTACCAAAGGTACCAAGAACAAAGTTGGTCTTACAGAAGCATTCGAAGATCGTAACACAAAAGGTTACAACTGGAACAACATGATGTTGCAAAGGTGGACTGATCATAATGGCGACGAACACCGTGTGCTTGACGATTACGAGCGTAATCGTGAATTGATTGATCTTACACACCAGCCACAAGACATCAAAGACACAGTGGATCTGGCCATCATTGAACAAGTTTCACACAAAGATATTGGACAAGTGGGCGTACGGTTTATGCAATTTTGCGGCAAGTACGAACTGAATAGATGTAGCGACAATGCCGACAGCTTTGGTCGCTGGATGAATGAAACATACAAAGGAGTATTAAATGTTAGTGGCTAAAGTAGTAGCTGATAAGCAGTACTGGATCTTACAAGATGAAGATCAAAAGGTTGGCAACATTGAAGCATGGGACGGCGGGTATCAAGTTCGCATCCATGATCAAGTAAAACAATTTAAAACAATTCGACTGGCGGCACGTGAGGCCAACATCACATTTGAAAAGAAACCGCTCAGGTCCAAACCTGACAACAGTATGGTACACGGTTTTCCTGTTGTAGGAAGATCATATAATCCTGTATGGGACGTGACGCATCGGTTGCCATTGTATACCAAGAATAGAAAAAGCAAGTCTTGGTTTGCCGCAGGTTGGTATTCGGTCAAGCGCGGACGCAAGTGGCGAGTGGTACAGGATCCAAAATTGATTGCACTGCAACGTTATCCATATCAAGGCCCATTTTATAACAAAGACGAAGTAACAGTATGACATCACCATTTCGCGACCAAGAAAAATTTATGAACGCTTGTGATCAAACCACAAGTGACTATAACAAAGATCAATACAACATGTATATTGGGCTAATACAAGAAGAACACGACGAACTACAAGAGGCCATTAACGCCAACGATCGTGTTGAACAACTAGACGCATTGATTGACATTCTTGTTGTGACCATTGGTGCTATCCATAGCGCTGGCTTTGATGCCGAAGGTGCGTGGAAGGAAGTTATGTCAACAAACTTTGCCAAGATTGATCGAGAAACCGGCAAGGTTCGCAAACGTGAAGATGGCAAGGTGCTCAAACCACTAGGGTGGACTGCTCCAGAACTTACTCCATTCTTAACAAAATGAGTATCCATATTCAAAAATTCATTGAGCGTGTACAAGGCTTTGAAGCACGAGCAACCAAAGACTTTACTATGCCAATGAAGGATGCCAAAGATCTACATGCAGACATTACCAAATTGCTGTTGACTTTGCACAATTTGCGAGAAGTCGCTGTAAACGCACAACAAAACGATAAAATTACTGTAGAAGTCGAAGGTGGGTCGTTCTAATAACTCCCTATATTTGTCATAAATAAATGTAGGAGTTTAATGAATGTCACGACCCAAACCAAAAGTTCTACTAGAACTAACCAACAAGTCAACTTACAAAACAGAACAGGTATTGTCGTCGGACGGGGTGTGGGCTGTATTTTTTGACGGTGGCCCTATCAATCTCAAAACCAGCAACATGCTGGTCCAGCATCCCGGGCCCAAATACAAGAAAGTGTCGTTCTCAAATCCAGGACATGCACACAATCTTTCCAAGAAGCTGAACACACAGTTCAAAACTGACAAATTCACAGTGGTGTTGTTACAGCAAGGCAACACAGTTACATCGAGTAACTAGTGCGTGACAAATTAAAATTAACTGAAGCATTGGTAGCAGAGCTGCCGGAACAGTTTGAAGAGTCAGTGGAATCTGCATTACGATCTTGGTGGGCAAATATTCGCAAGACCGGCGGCATGCGATTGAGCGAACACGGGTATTATGTTTTTAGTCGTGTGTTGGACATAGCACATTACGGAATTGATATTAACCCCTCACCGGGTAATCGTCGTATTGTTCTTACGCTGGATCGCAAACTTCAAACTCCTTACTACATTGAACTTGTAAAACGTATACCTGTTCGTGTGTATATGTTTGGTAGCCGCGAAGCAGTGGCAGCACAGTTGTATGGTGATCTGGAAAAGTTCTTGAAAAATTATTGATTAAGTAACAGCATGAAAGATATTTTAAAGACAGCACTAGGCTCCACGTATTGCATGTTTTATAATCCTGCAATACCTGCATCAAGTTTGACACCTGTGCAGACACTTGACGGAGCGTGCCACGTTGTAAATCAACAACTGGAAATCAATGGCACCAATTTATTAACTTGGGCAGCAAGTAAACAAGACGAAATTGCAAGATTACTATGGGTCAATCTTTTTTATCAAAATTTAGATCAAGAACCCATTCGTAAACCCATATTGGTACACAAACACAACAATCAATTATTGGTTGATTGCGGCGACACTCGATTAATGGCATTGCAATTGAAGACATTGACTGCCACAGTTGGTGTTGTCATCACATGCTTGGCAGCCGAATCAGCACAATACAGCACATGGCAGCCGATAGCCTGTGACATGGATTTGATAACAGCGACTAATTTTGGTTTGAACAATACTACAATTTTGGTCACTGCCACTGCACCCGATGCCGACTATGCAGTTGAATGGATGGAAATAGGTGATCAATCAACTGCTCATCATCTTCATAATATCGATCATAGGATAGAAATGATGCAACGATACTTGGATACTCAACCAACTGACTTTCAGTTCAGTGTCAATTGGGCACGGACGCCTATTGACTGGGAAATGTTTTTTTAGTTTATGTTTGATCCAAAAAAAGTTATACACGAACAAACCTGGTGTTTTCAAGACAAAGAAAATACAATTAATCAACAACTTGCTCTTGCCGTCAAGAATCGTAAAGACATATCTTGGAGATTGGTCGACAGTGTGTTTATGCATGAACCTGGTGCCTGGACAAATGATATAGTTGTAACTGACAATATACCGCTGACACCGATCAAAGGGAAGTTGTTGTCTGTTGTTCCAGAGTTTTGGCACATCAACAAATATACTCCAGTTTACACCAACAAACAACCCGCCTTTGCTTACAATTGTTTTATGAATCGTATCAGCGGAGATCGATCACAACTATTTTATGAACTGGTAAGAAGAAATTTGTTATCACACGGATTGGTCAGTTTCAATTGTTTACGTAACGGCACATTGTCCACTGACTCTATAGAACTCAGAAAAGAAAATTATGATTGGCAATATCAAGAAGCCAACCTGGAAAGATATAATCAAGAACATCAAGCCAGTTGCAATGTAATTCCATATAATAATATTGAGAATTACAAAGGACTCGAATCTTGTATAATTGATTCAAACATCAGTGTAGTACTTGAAACCTATATCAGTGACAGCCATATTACCTTTAGTGAAAAATTGTTTAGAGTGTTACAGATGCCCAGACCGTGGTTGTTGTATTGTAGCCCGCAGTCGATAAAATACTTGAAACAATACGGGTTTGATGTACTTGACGACTATGTTGATCACAGTTATGATCAAATTGTAGATCATCAAAAGCGATTAATTAGCATTGTTGACCAATTAGAGTCGTTTGTTGGGCGTGTATATAGCAATGTTGACTATGCTAGATTTGATCAGGCAGCAATGCATAATCGTAATCTATTATGCGAGTTTGAAAAAGCATGGCCCAAAAAGTTTGAAAATATTTTAAAACAACTATGATTAGAATACACGGACCTTCGTATGTTTACAATGGACAAGTTTTACATAAACCGGAAACAATATTTGTTCAAGATCATCATTACAACGAAAACGATCGCTGTTTTTATGTAAAAGAATTATTAGATAACAGTATGTGTAATCCACACGACCATACATTAATAATGGATCATGTATTGCAGCACGACGACGAATTAAAAGATTATAACATTTTACGTTACCCAAGTTTCCTTGGTAACCAAGTACAATTATTCATTAATCAGAACATTATACCAGAATGGAGTAACCGTAAACAATGTTTTAATTTTATGATTAATAAGCCAAGATTTCACAGAGAGTTCTTGTTGGTATTGATTGAACATTTTAAATTGACCAACTACAACTATACATTGTGCTGGAAAAAGCCTGCCATATCAACATCCACATTGTCAGCATTGACTGAAAAATATAAACAATTAATATTAGACACACCTATAACAATTGATACAAAAAACTTTTTACTGGGGCAAGAGAACTTGCTGGATCGCGGATTGCAATATAAGCATGTTCAAAATTCCGAAAACTATCAAAAGTTTTTACAGAAAGAAGTGTTCGAACCCACGTGCATAAGTGTTGTTACAGAACCTGCTTTCTTTGAAAAAGAAACTATAATAACAGAAAAAACTTTAATGAGTATATACAGTGGCACATTGCCAATTTGGGTAGGCGGTTGGCGTTGTGCTGATATCATGCGCGAGTATGGGTTCGATGTGTTTGATGACATTATTGATCATAGTTACCAAAATATGGAGGATCCATTTGATCGTTGCTACTATGCTGTTGAACGCAATCTTGACGTATTAAAGGACTTTGATCGTGCCAACAACTTTGTCCAAAGTAATCGTGGACGGTTTGAACACAATTTGCAACTGTTAAAAGACAATGTGTTCCAAAAGGAAGTTGATCAAATAAACAAAAAACAGTTGACGAATAATACAAAGACTGTTATAATTAACACTTAGCAACAAACGATAGAGTAGTTGTTGACACGCTCTTTAACACAGTCAAGAACTATATGGTCCTATCGTCTAGAGGCCTAGGACACCACCCTTTCACGGTGGTTACAGGGGTTCGAATCCCCTTAGGACTACCATATATAAGCCAATTGAGTTTGACTCGCAAAGTTGAATGGGGTGTTGAAGTTGAGAGGACCGGCCGGACTGCTTATACACATATACACCGAGATACCAGTTGGCTTATATATGGTACAAATTTCTGGCGTTAGTTCAACGGATAGAACATAGAGCTTCTACCTCTAGAATGTGGGTTCGATTCCTGCACGCCGGACCAGGTTATAGCGAGTCTATCCAGTCCAAAGCGGATTGGTAATTGTTGAACCATTTCATTTTTAAACGATTGCTATATATGTCGTTGACAAAAATGTAACAGGTGTTATACTCACTTAGTGACACGTGAATATGTAAATGCCCGCTACTGCTGACCAGATCAGTTGTATGCATATAAATATTTAGTTGTTGACAAATCCCATGCAAGTGCATAAGGTTCGGTTATTGCCTTAAAAATAACTCACGCCTCGCAACGTGTACGGCAATGCAGAAGCCGGTTAAAGACAAGGGTTGTTCCTGTCGAAGAAGCACTAATTTGGTTACAGTGACCATATATAAGCCAATTGAGTCTGACCCGCAAGGTTGGATGGGGTGTTGAAGTTGAGAGGACCTGCAGGACTGCTCATACACATATACACCGAGATACCAGTTGGCTTATATATGGTAAGAATTTGGACAGGTGGGCGAGTGGTTAATGCCAACAGACTGTAAATCTGTCACCTAACGGTTACGAAGGTTCGAATCCTTCCTTGTCCACCAGAACGTTCTGCTTTGTTCGCAGATACTATGACCCGTAGGATGAGAAGTGGGGTGACTCCCAAGGGTGGTACTACTCTTACCGAAGTAGCGTTAGCAACACGAGAGCGGTCCCGGTCGGGAAGCGGGTAGAAGGAGCGTATGCTCTATAATTACCGCCGCGGGACGTCAGAGCTTTTAGGTCCGATAGTATATCGGTTAGTATACCGGCCTGTCACGCCGGTGAGACGGGTTCGATTCCCGTTCGGACCGCCAATAAAACCCGGATTACACTTTTACGTTAATAAAGTGCGTTATTGCCGATACGATAGAGGCACGGTGCATTGGATCTACCGCAAGGCAGTTAAGGCGACTTGAGAAATCACAAAGGCGGGGTCGCTTGCCCGTCTAAATGGAAAAGGCAGCGCGGACAGAGTAACAGCTCAGTCTAGGGCTCCTGTGGTGGGAGTGGCTAGACACTATTCTAAAACACATTACTAAGAGTCCAGGTTCAGAGCGTGGCATAGTGTGTTTCAGAATAGAAAGAATAAGCGCCCGTAGCTCAGTTGGTTAGAGCAGTCGACTCATAATCGATTGGTCAGGGGTTCGAGTCCCTTCAGGCGCACCATAAAAAAGTAACAATATGCCCATGTACGAAACAACTGTTAGAACACCCACCGGTGAAGAAAAGAAACGAGTCTACGCAGATACCCCGCAAGAGGCCAAACGACTTCTTGAACAACTACACGGCGGCCCAAGAGCAGTTCCGTACATTCCGCACGTAGTACCAAGTTAATTTAAACAGCACAAAAAGTCAGTATAAGTAAAACATATTCCTCGATAGCTCAGTTGGTAGAGCAACAGACTGTTAATCTGTGGGTCACACGTTCGAGCCGTGTTCGAGGAGCCAAATTTTTAGGGGATATGGCGTAATTGGTAGCCGCACTAGATTTAGGTTCTAGCGTTGAGAGACGTGTCAGTTCGAGTCTGACTATCCCCACCAAACAAATAATATATGAAACCCATTGATGTTGAAGCAGTAAAAAAATTTATTGATGCACAAAGTATTGACACTCGAATTTATTTGGGTTGCGATAGCGAACGTGTAAAACTTCACAACGGTTGGTGGGCCGATTATACACTGGCTGTAGTTGTGCACATCAATGGCAACAGCGGATGTAAAATATTTGGCGAAGTACAGCGGGACCGCGATTACGATCAACGTATTGGACGTCCTGCACTGCGTTTGATGAACGAAGTGTACAAAGTTTCTGACCTGTATCGTAAACTGAGTGATGTGCTGACAAATAGACTGGTAGAAGTACATTTGGATATCAATCCAGATGAGCGGCATGGTTCTAATTGTGTAATTGCGCAGGCAATTGGATATATAAAAGGAACGTGTAATGTTACTCCATCTGTTAAACCTTATGCATTTGCTGCCAGTTATGCCGCAGATCGTTTCAAAGGATTAGCAGGTGCAAGACTTAGATCTGTTAATAGTTAATTTTAGGAAGTGTGGCTGAGCGGCTTAAGGCAGCGGTTTACTAAACCGTCGACTCGTAAGGGTCCGTGGGTTCGAATCCTACCACTTCCGCCAATGGGCAATAACCAAATTTACAATACAATCTTTCAGCATGTCTGTTCCTAGTAATAATTTATACAATTTTGTCGCGCAGGTCTTAGAAAACAAGTTCTTGGTCAGATACTTCTATCCTTGGGGCGAAAAAGCATTTCAGAACATAATAGATCACGAAGAAGACTGTCCTCTTGATTGGGACGCTAGACAAACTATAAGGTATACCGAAGTTCCAGTGATATTATGTAATGATCAAGAACCATTGGACTTTGACTTGTACAATGATGATTGTTTACTAGAACAGCTCGATCATACATTTTCTTACAAAAAAGAGATAATCCGGCACCTGGCTCAAAGTGTTAAAAATCTCAATCTTAGATGGATTCAACCTGCCCACAAAGCAAATCATTGGGTGTTATTACATAGTGAACTGAATTCTCCTCAGGTGACACAATACGAATCAACAGGTTTGTTCAAAGGTGCATATTGGTGGAGTCACGCAGTAATAGCTCTTGATTGGTATCGCTTTGCTCGTTATGACGCCAGACTCACAGACACCAGTCAACCTATAAAAGCAAACTTTTTGGTATATGCCAGAGGCACAACAGGCAAACGTGCATACAGAAAGTTTTTTCTTGAACAATTGCAACACATCAACAGTGTACAACTAGGCAGTATTGATCCAACAGTTGCTGTCACAAGCGACAGCAGTGCCACTTACAACCCGCAAGACTTTGCACAAACACGGTGTAGCATAGTGTTGGAGACTGTGTACGACCAACGTATACACTTGACTGAAAAGACATTGCGTCCACTAGCATGCGGACATCCTTTTATGATATTAAACGGTCCGGGTGCATTAGAAACCATACGCAGTTACGGATTCAAAACATTCCATCCTTACATAGACGAGAGTTATGATAGCGAACCAGATCCCAAAAAACGTATGGACAAAGTGTTGGCAGAGATGCATAGAATCAATGGTTCAAGTGAAAAATATCAAAAGTTTATTTGGGATGGGTGTGCTGAAATAGCATCTTACAATAAGCAGTTGTTCTTTGATGACAAGTTTATCTGGCGTGTAAAAACAGAACTAATACGCAATGTGCATGCCGTAAGCGAATTTTTATACATAGACAAATGAATTAAATATTCGTAAAGATTACACAACATAGATAAATAGATTCGCAGGGCCGTTCCAGACCCGGGGATAAAAATGACGCTTAGTGGAATCTACCACTTTTATTGTGTGACACACATAACGCCTCCCCTGATTGAGTTTATTTCTCTAAGCGCTAACAAGTGTTGACAAGCACTGATTTATATAATGTTATCGGAGAAACCAAATTGAGCGACCACTTTAAAAAAATCATCATACCACTGCATATACTATCTTTGCTGTGTATACCTTATTTTTCAACAGATTATATCATACCATTCCTGGTAGGATGGGTGTTGATATCTGGATTTGGTATTGCTATAGGACAACACAGATACTTTTGTCATAATTCATTTAAGACATATAAAATTTTCCATATTTTACTTGGCTGGCTCGCTTGTCTAGGATCACAAGGATCAACTATATTTTGGAACGCAGTGCATACTAACCATCACGGAGAAGCTGATACAAAAAATGATGCACACTCTCCGGCTGCTGGAGCATGGAATGCATACTGGGGATGGATATTAAATCTTGATCCAAAGAACGTTCCAATGAAATACAGCAAGCGATTAATTAAAGATTCCTACCAAAAATGGTTACATCAACATTATTATAAAGTGGTGTGGGGCAGTGTAGCAATATTTGCATTACTTAATTTCCTTGTGGTAGGTGATATGTATCTAACCTTGTATGGCATGATATTGCCAATGACTTGGTCGACCCACCAAGAACCAATAATAAACATTCTCGGCCACATCAATAATATTGGATACAGAAACTACGATACGCAAGATAACAGCACAAACAGCAGGTTACTTGCAATGTTGACTTTTGGACAATGTTACCATAACAATCATCACGCCAAACCATCCCGATATAACTTTGGGGCAAACTGGACAGAATTTGATCCAGCCGTGCCATTGATAATGTTAATTAAAAAGAATTCATAAAGCATAATATTAAAGCAGACAGTGTGTTACACGCAAAATATTGGAGAAAATAGAAAAATGCACGATTTAGTAAAAACAGTATCAGAGTATGTTGATAACGTATTAATTCCAAATGAGAATAAAATCCCAGCAGATTACTTTGATGAATTTGTCAGGATGGGATTTTTTAGGATTGGCCACAGTGAGCAATACGGCGGATTAGGTTTGTCATTAAGAGATCAGATACTCATTCAAATGCAATTTGGCCGCACAAAGTTAGGGTTCCGTAATCAGTTCAGTACAACTACAACACTCGCATCCGGATTGCTTGATCAATTTGGCGAAGCAGAATTGTTAGAGCAAATCAATAACGGTACTGTTATTTCAATGGCATATACCGAACCTGGAAAGACGTCGTCGACAACATATGAACGTGTTGACGACAATAGTTGGAAGATCAATGGATCAAAAATGTACATTAGTAATTCACCCCTTGCTACATGGTTTATTGTGTTTGCAAGCGGCACTTTTTTTCTTGTCCACAAAGATCAAGTCAAGGTTGGTAACGCACACCTCAAAATGGGGCAAGAAGAAAATCCTGTAGCCGATGTGTATTTTGACAATTCAATCTCAACCAAAATGTTAGGACAGGAAGGCCGTGCATTGCCACTTGCCGAAGGTGCATTTACTCGTGGTAGGTTAATTGTCACTGCGGTAGCAGTTGGGATGTCTATACGTATGTGTGACGAAATGGTAGCGTATGCCAAAGCAAGAAACGTATTTCAGCATCAGTTAGTGCAAGGACTTATTGCTGATAGTGTTGCTAAAACCTATGCAGCAAAAGCAATGGTAATTGAAGCCGCAACTAACTTCTCTCCGCTATCCTCGAGTGCAGCTAAGTTGTTTTGCACCAATGCTGCTTGCCAAGTAGCAGACAATGCTGTACAGGTTCTAGGTGGGTACGGTTTTATGAAAGGCCATATAATTGAGCAATTTTATCGTGACGTTAGAGTCATGAGGTTGTACGAAGGCACGGATGAAATACAAAAATTAAACATTGCAAAACATTTCAAAGAAGGAATACTAAATGAGTAATATACCAGACGGTTTCAAACCAATTACATCAAGCCACCCGTTTGGTGCAATGGTGGGACCGTTGTACCACAAACAAATAGGCGATGGGCCAGACGATTGGGTTAGGGGATTTTTAGTAGAGAAGAAACATTGTAACCGTATTGGGTTTTGTCATGCAGGAATGCTTAGTTTTTTTGGAGACGTTATCCTTGGACAAAGTTTTTGGAATCACGGACACGGGCCATGTGTAACCATGCAGATTGACAATCATCACATCTGGCCGGTACGACACGGTGATTGGATTCAAGGAAATAGCAAAATTGTTAAGTTAGAAGGCGATGTAGAGAATCATAAAGGAATTGTACATATCGAAGCACACTCGTTTGTAGGGAATCATAAAGTTATGATAAATCACGGGGTCCACAGACAAATTAACAGGAGAAGTGGTGCATGGGAGGATTTTCCAAAATAAGGAGACACAATGGATAGTATTAGCAGAATTGAAAAAATAAGGAGACACAATGGATAGTATTAGCAGAATTGAAATGCATGAAAAGCTGGGTACCTGGCACTTTGATTACAACTCAACAGAACAAGACTATGAAGTATTTGGCAAGGTAAACGCACCAGATGAATGGTGGGATGCAGCCCTACGAGAAGCACTAAGCAAAGCGGAATTCTTTCCAGCTGACTATGCTTCGATGATTCCAGTTATTAACGACGAAGATGAATCGTACGGCAACATTGGTAAGATGAGTTTGATTCACGATCTGCGTCAAATCAACGCCAAGCCGGATGACTTGTGGTGGGAACGTTTCACTATCAATGACACGTTTATGTTTTGGAAGCTGGGCAAAGTTCTCAAGCTAAAAGAGTTTGAAGTTCGTGTGACTCGGCAGCAACCACAGGACGGAGTGTATCTACACATTGACCACCCACGTAATCAGATTTACTCAAAGCCAAACACAGACTACACAGACATTGAAGATGCGTTTGATGACAAGAACTACAAAAAGTTCATCATTCCAGTGCATGACTTTAAGCCAGAGCACGTGATGATCTGGGGCAACTCACCTGTGCAGCCGCTAAAGCGTGGCGAGATCTTTAGCTGGAAGGCAGGTGTGCCGCACTTTACTACTAACTTTGACACAGGGTATCGCTACGCAGTTATGGTGCACGGCGTTTATGATTCGGAGTTCTTCCAGGAAACATTCAACTACCCAGAGACTATAAACTATACGGAGTTTGGGATATGAGAATTGCACTTGAAATTGGCGACGTGTACACAGATTTGCTGGCAAACTTTCGGAGTGCAAAAAACTACAAGGTAACAATGAATCACGATTGGAAGTGGGGCCACATTGTTCAGATTAACCAGACCGTGTTGGTGAAATACAAGGCCGGAACAATGTATGAATACGCAGAAAAGCCTGTTATCAATGTTTCACACATGGGCGTAATGGATGGTACTGCACTAGACATTACTGTAGAAAGATGCTGATAAACACCTCCGACGATATGTACTGGAAGGTAGACAACAAGGTTTTCTACAATAAAATTCTTGCAATAGCTGAGTCAAAAAGTACTAAGAAGCCAATTCAGTTTCACTTCTACGACAACCATCTAAATAAAAACTGGGAAGACTTAACAGGAATTCTTAGTTGGGATGATATACTAAAGCAGCGATGTCTTGAGCTTCGCGAAAAGCATAGCTACATTCGGTTATGGTACAGCGGCGGGCGCGACAGTCATCTAATTCTCAAAGCATTTACAGACAACAATATTGTTGTAGACGAAGTTACAGTCCTGGACTACAACTACAAGGATGCTGAATACAAACACATCATCAAGTATCTCAAAAAGAACAAGCACCTGTATCCTACAGTTAAGAAGATAACCAGTGTGCAGTTCGACCTGAATATGATGCAGACCGTGTTTGCAAAGAACTGGGAGACAAGCGCAAGAGCAACTAACTGGCTACCAATTCCACCAATCAGCGAGATCTGCAATCACAACTTTAAGCACGGCTGCAACGTAACGGGTATTGAAAAGCCGCGGGTATATTTTGATAACGGTAAAATCTACTCAACTATGTATGACGTTACAGTGCTTTCATGGATTGGCTGCGATAACCACGAGCCGTTCTATGTTAGCAATAACGTGCCTATCTACCAGTATCAGACCTGGCATCTTGTTCACTACTTAAAGAACAACCCTGAGATTATAGCAATGTCTGACAGCGACCTGAACAAAAACTTGTTCGCGGCGCCTGCAAACCTGCTAGACTTTACAAGTTTGTACTACAAAGCTGCAGAGGGAGCATTGCGCACTGAATATGCTGATCTGATTATGGGTGTTCCGTATGCTAAGAAGGCATTCTCAGACGGATTAAAGTCCATGCAGTATTTGGATATCGAACGATGCTGGGAAGATCATTATCCAGAAATATACAAAAGCTTCAACAACGGGATTATAAATGTAACAGAAGATCATCGAGAATATTTTCGTGAGGATAACGTAACTGTTCCAACTGCAATCTCAAGCAAAATGAGGTACATCGATGAAAAAGTCTACCTACCCGGATGTGCATAAGAATTTTATCAACAGGGCATTGTTAAGCACAGGCGCAGGGTTAGATGAATATTTTCAGGACAACGATGTACTGAAGAGATTTAAACCAACATCATCAGATAGATACTTTGTAGCTGACAGATAAATATTCAATGTACCCAGAGCCTCAAAAACCCACTAGTTGCTGTGGCAGAGGTTGTGAGCATTGTGTGTGGATCAGTTATTTTGAAGCACACAATCGTTGGTTGGAATTGTATAAAAAAGATAGTTGTAATCCCTTCGAAGAGAAGGAATCCAAGACGGGGGTGCAAATCCCCCCACCTCCACCAAAAGGAAATTAGTATGATTAAACTGTTAACAAAGGGGCAACATGAAGAACCCCTTAGTACGAGAATTAAGTAAGTGGATGTTTAAAGCATATATTGTTTGGAGCATATGTGCTGACATTGCGTTACTTGGTGGTTTAATTTATCTAGTGTTCTTTTGATGGGGGTGCACCAGTATCGATTGGGTTAGATATCAGAGACGGCAACTCAGTAGGCGATGACTGTAAATCAAGCAAAACTCGTAAATGCAACCGCAAATACAAAAGGTAGCGTAACTGTCAGTGGCAAGAACATCAAGTTCTCACGTCGCGGCCAGGAAGCTGTACTAGCCTAATAGCTAGACCCGGGGCAGGACTTGCCTTGTCAAATAAACAACCAGAACCCGCTTCGGCGGGTTTCTTTTGGCCAATGGAAATACCAATTGATGCCATAGGAAAATACAATAAAAAACAATGAAATAATAGTAGATTTCTATAGTAAATACTGTTACAATAACATATCAGTAGAAACACTGAGTCTGATCATTTCAAGGAGTAAATCAATGAATCAAGGTATTACGGTCCCAAGTGTGACATTTAAAACACGAGTCCGCGATGACAGCATCGGCGGCGACAATCCATTCAAGTGGCAAGACTTGACCACAGACGAGATCTTTAAGAACCGTCGTGTTGTGGTGTTCAGTTTGCCGGGAGCATTTACACCAACGTGCTCAACATACCAAGTGCCAGGCTTTGAACAGCACCACGACGAAATTTGTGCCAAAGGCATAGACGACATCTATGTGTTGAGTGTAAACGACACATTTGTCATGCGTAAATGGATGTTGGATCAACAGGTTGAAAAACTAAAGTTCATCCCAGACGGGTCTGGTACATTTACTCGTCAATTGGGTATGTTGGTGGACAAGGACAATCTAGGGTTTGGCATGCGTAGTTGGCGTTATGCCATGATTGTGTACAATGGTGTGATTGAGCAGTTCTTTGAAGAGCCAGGCCGCTGTGACAATTCTACAGTGGACCCATACGGCGTTTCAAGTCCTGAAACTGTGTTGGAATACTTGAATCGACACGAAAAGTAAAGATTACTTAGCAGTTTAACACAAACCCGCTTCGGCGGGTTTTCTTTTATGTGCGTAGTCTTGCTAGACCTACAAATTCAAAAATTTTGAACCACATCCAACCAATGTCAAACTCCCAAGCTCGTCTGCTTAGTTTTGGGTTAGCAGGAGCATCGTGATG
>Ga0206129_10001879_pt1 | contig 27297 bp, 40 predicted proteins | sample Helgoland_Spring_8_FD_148616 | JGI IMG/M metagenome (GOLD analysis project Ga0206129, IMG submission 148616) | Pelagic subsurface seawater microbial communities from Kabeltonne, Helgoland, North Sea - Helgoland_Spring_Bloom_20160502_2 | ecosystem: Environmental > Aquatic > Marine > Epipelagic ...
TGATAGTTGATGATGCCTTCTTTTGTTTGTGGTCCTGCAATACCGTCTAATTGGCCTGCATAGTAACCCGTTTTGCTAAGAAGCTTTTGAAGGTATCTAATTCTGTCGTTAGCCTTATTATCTTTAGATACTAAAGTTGGATTACCTGTAAGACCGCGATATTCTAAGTTTGCATCAAAGCAAGGACAGGCTTTCGCTGCATATTGGTTATGGCCTGAGATTTTATTGATGTCTGGATATTTGCTTAATAGATTTTTTAACAGCAATTCTAGCGATTTCTTTTGTGCTGCTGTCCTTGTATCTTTGGGTGTTTTCCCATCACGTTTTACGCCGCCGATATAGCAAACGCCGATTGTGCCAGTGTTACGACCGGCAACGTGCGCGCCTTTAAGACGGATAGAGCGCCCTTCATGAATGCTACCATCAAGATAAATTACATAGTGATAGCCGATGTCTGACCAACCACGAGCTTTGTGCCAGCGCCCAATCTGTTCAACCGTGAAGTTTTTACCTTCAGGCGTGGCTGCGCAATGCACAATGATCTCATTGAGCTTTCTCATATTAAATTTTCCTTTGATTACTTTCCGTAGTGTCGCCAACCGAAAAGGCGAACTGAAAGCCAATATGTGATGGCAAGAATTAAGCAGATGAATATTTTTGAAAAGCGCTCTTGCTTGGATGCATCGCGCAACATGGCTTGCAAAAATCGCTTGTCGCAATGCCAACGTGATTTGATTGCAAGTTTATAGCCTTCATCGTGTTTGTTGGCGCTTGCTTCATCGAAGTAATGAGTTGAAAATCGATTGAAGGTTTGTTGTAGTTTTTTAGGCCAGCTTTCCGGCCCAAAACCGTTAGGCATCATTATGCGCTGAGTAGCGATTTTAATGATTGCAAGTGTTTTTCAAGCTCTAACTCAACCACTTCTTTTGTCGCAGCAGAATTAATGGCGGCCTGCCCTTCGAAGTGCTTTTCGGCAGCTAACCCAACTAGCTCATGATATGCCTTGCTTTTTTCGAGGATGTAATTTGACATCTCATTGAGTGAAAAACCTCTTTTGTCAGCTTCTGGTTTAAGTATAGCATCTTGATAGTTCTCCGAAGAACCTTTTAATATCGCACTTGCCGCTTGTGCTTTGGGAAACCATGTTTTTTGTTCTTCGGGAGTCGCTCGACCAGTTGCCAATCTCAATACCCTGCCATGTTCAACATGAAGAACAGAAATTGCGCGGGATTTTATTTCATCAAGACTTTGCATTTTTGATTCATCTATAATTGGCTGCTCGTCATTACTCTTTTCGGATCGCATGATCAGTTCACCAACAGCCCTCCATAGTTTGGCGATCAACTGCATATGCGCATCGGGCGCCAGTGATAGAAACGTTTCACCATCCAGTTCATGCGGAATGGGAATTGTGTTTCCATCAGCATCACTGACTAACTCGCCGTTTTCGCCCTTTTCATATTCTCGTTCGAATGGTACAGGCATTTCCTGCACCAGATTGGGATCGAGTTTCACCAATTCTTGTGCATAAAAACCATCGCGCTCACCTTCTGGCATAGCGACAGGAATACCGTCTTTTGGAGTATAGCGAACAACACCAACTTTCTTGATTTCATCAAAAATGTGCCCGCTGAAATTGACACGATCTTTAAAGTTCTGATCTGACGGACTGCTGTTAATTAGTACATAAGCGTTGCCGTCGATCCGGTAATAAAATCCTGAGTTCCAATGGAAATCAAGTTGGTTCGGCATGTCCAACCACATACGCCCGCCGGTATCTTCTGACCGGAACATGTTGGCATTACGTGCATACCCACTAGAATCTGAGATTACAAGAGGGCCGCTCAAACCATTCCTCCCCTGCGCCATAATCCCGCCAAATGACGCATCATAGAAAAGCGCGTAATTAATGCCATTGGATGCATCACGATACCATAAATGGGAAGAGCCAGCCCCTGTTAGGCCCTGCCCAACATAAATACTCGCTCCGTTTACGTTAATGTTTGCGGCGAATGTTTCTTCTTGGTCTTTCCTTGCGAAAGCATTGGCCTGCAACCCATCCAATAAATCTGCATCTAATCCAGACCCTGAGCCATCATTACCGCTTGTCCATACTACACCATCTGAATCTGGCAATGAAAATACGCGTGTTGTGCTTGTTGATATGTTACCGGCATCAAGTCTTATTCTCTTCGTATGATCGTCAGGATCAGCAAGCGTGAATGTATCATGTAATGGTGATGTGCCAGCGTTCATATCAGCCAAATGCGACATGATTTCCCGCTGAGAATTATCAAAATTACTTGGGATATTTGTGCCTTGTATCCCGATACTTCCAACATCTGTATTTAAAGTAGGGTCTGTGTCATAATCCGTAATTGCATTCTTAGCCATTTAATATCCTTTAGTCTTTCTTTGAACCGCCAAACATGCTGCTGAAAATATTATTTCCAACAGGGGCCGATTTATTTACGTTTGGTGAGCCTTTAATGCTCCATTTATCTGCCTTTGGGCTGTAATATTTATATTGACCGTTTCCTAGTGAAATGGCTTGTGAACCGTTGCTTGCAGTGTTTGAAGAACCGCGTGGCCCATACATTGCATTTGTCATACGATTACTAGAATTACTGCCCGCTGATTGAAAAGTGTTTAACGGCTGGTTGGACCTGTCAAACAGACCGCCAAACAAACCTTGCTGCCTGTTGCCGTTAAGACGTTTTGCAATTTGAGGGCCTAGCATCATTCCAGCACGTGAACCCATTGGACCGCCTAAAAGACCGCCTATCAAAGCCCCTGCTCCGCGAGCTGCGATTGTCTCTGGTTTAAGCTGCTCTTTAATATTATTGCCAAATGTTCGTTTAGCTTTATCAAATCTGCTTTCACGCTCTAATGTTGGCGCTGTAATAGGTACGTTTTGAATTGGCTGTCCTACTGGTCCATCGATAACCGCCATTGGCCCTAAATCAGCCGGTCTTGCAGCCGGCAATGGTATTGCGCTGCCTGTTGGTAACGTAGGCTGCTTCACGTTCATCATGTAATTTGAATAATCAGCAGCTTTTGGCGTGTATGTTGGCTTTGGAATATCAGTTGGACGCGCTACCGGCGTAGGTACGTTGTTTTTCTGATAAGCAACTTGCAACTTGCGGGCGGTTGGATTTGTTGCTTCTTGCGGCTTTGCTTTTGGTAAACTTCCCGCGCGGGTTACGTTTCCAAATGGGGCAGGAGTAATACTTGCTGGTCCAAGTTCTTGACGCTCTACTTTCCCGAAAGGTGCTGCATTGGTAGAAGATTCATAGCGTGGTTGAGGGATAGGAACATCGACGTTTAGCGTTTGATTAGGATCGTATCTTGACCGGCCCCGCGAATGAGCGTCACGCACAAATTTAGATGCTGGCTCACCGCTTTTGCCCCACGTTGCAGGCTTACCATAACCAATATGAAGCGTTTTTGTCCCCATGTAGTTAGGTGCGCCACCTATACCAGTAGCCCCACGCGCTGCGCTTTCCTCAATGATTGTTCCCAAAATGGTCTTATCGTTTGGATTTCGCATATCAAGCAATTTGCCATTTGCTTTAAATTGCATATCACCAGCTAGGCCGTGGTCATGTCTTGTTGAACCAACGCGACCACCTTTAAACCCACCTGATTTTAAATCAGTTTTTGAGAATTGACCGCCTGACGAAATAACCGGTGTAATTTCTACCCCGTGTTTTTCAGATGCCGCAGCCGCAGATTGATCAATAACAGCCTGAAGACCTGGCGAAAGCCTTTGATTTCGTGTTGCTTGCTGATTAGCATATTGAACCGCGCTTTTATTGCGGTTTCCGTCAACTAGATTTGCAAGACCAAGACCGTTACTTTTTGGCACATCGTTTAAAACAGAAGCAAACAAGCCATCAGGAACCGGCGCGACATCATTACTTGGCAACCCTTGATCATTGTAAGCAAGCATTTGCGGGGTAGCGCTGTTGACTTGCTGGTAATCAATCTTTTTCAGTCCGCTTGCTGTGTAGATTGGCCTTTGTTGCGGGTCTGTAAAATAGATATGCCCATCTGTTGATGTAACTTTTTGTAAGCCTTTTGGGAGATTGCCTTGCGCTTTTGGCTTTGCATAAAACGTTGCGTTGTGGATTGGACCTGTGGTTTTAACTTGTTCAATTGCTTTTTCAGCCATCGAGCGGTATTGATTTACCCCGCTTGGCAGTGGTTTACCGTAGGCGTTAAACTCAGATGTTCTGGAAACAACGTCCTGAAAGCTTGTGCGCCCGCCTGTGGCTCTATTAGAAATCACACTAGCGATAGCAAGCATATCTTGATATGATCCGGCCTTAGCTTCGCCAAGAATGACATCTACAACGGTTTTTGCAGTCATTTAAACCTCAGGAGAATGAATTGAAAAAGTTATTGATTTTGATGCTTATTGCATCTGCCCCCGCCACCGCGAAGACTTGGAATAGCTGTGAAGAAAGCTTGATTTTAGAAGATGGCGTTTATTCGTTCTTGTCCGACCATGCAGGCAATCGAAAATGTGAAATGTTGTTCTGGCCTGCGCGAAATCCAATTGCTTTACTCAGATGCGACAACCAGAAATTTTCAACGTTTGAAATGATTAGCGATACAGAAATTATTTTTGACAATATCTCAATGTATTCCGGTAAAGCCGGTGAAGATGCTTGCGGAAACTAATGAACGAAGAACCAGCAAACGAATGGGCCACGAAAAAAGAGCTTATATATAGCACCTTGGGCTTTTTAGTTTTTGGCATCCTGTGCGTAATTTCCTTATTTCTATCAGGAATGGACGCAGTAATAGTTTTTGGTGTGGCGTTTTTTTTCTTTGTTGCAGGCGTTAGCTCTGCGCCGTTGTTTTATAAATTCTGGTTTAAACGCAACGATTAATCAGCCACTTGCATACCAAAAGGAATCGTAACGTTTTGCGCTGACATCAAGTTATCTGTAAAAGTTCTTAAAGCGTTCATATATTTACCGCTCATAGACGCATTAGCAGCAACTCGCGTGATTGCATTTTTATCTGTTGAAGTAAGTAATTTAGCAATAGCCATCATTGTGCGCTCATCAGCCTTGCCTTTGCCATAACGAGCAGCAGTTAACCCGCCAGCAATGGCAGAGGCACGATAATCACCAGTAGTTAAGCCATACAGACCCGCAGTCGCATTACCGCCACCAACAAGCCCAAGCTCGATTAATTGGCGTGCTGTTGTGGAGTTGCCCATAGCACCGCGTAGCTGGTCCATAACACCCTCAATACGCACAAATGCCTCTAGTTCGTCGGCTTTAGCCTTACCAAAAGCCATAGTCATTTTTGCCCGCATCTCTGGCGATTGAAAGACGGATCGAATAACATTTGATCTATCGTTAGTAGATTTAATCTTATCGATAATCTCAGATGCAAATCCAGTTTTGAATGCTTTCAATTCTTCAGGTGACATCTTTTTAATAGCTTCCGACATCTCAGGCGTGTTGCGTGTGGCTTTTGCAAACACCTTGCCAGCGTCTACGGCATCATCAACGCCAAAGGCTGCCGCCGCCCCTGCCCTGGCCTGCTTATAATGCGGGTTAACATTATCCATTATGTTTAGAAGTTCTTTATGAAGAGATTTATATGCAGTTCCTACCTCACCAGCACCCGATTTGAACTCTTTATCTATAGCCCCACGTAAACCGCGCTGGATATAATCAAGCTCTTGAAATGATGGCTTACGCGCAAAAGTAACTGTTCCTGTCGCATCATCGATGCTTGCTATAAGCTGTTGTCCAAATGGGCGACCATCTGCTTTTGCAACTTTCATAGCGTTTCTGATTGCGGTTGCTGGCACACGTTGCACAATACTATCTAGCTCAACAGGATGGTTATTCCCAAAGTTAAACTCGTATGCTTTTTTATAGTTTGCACTGTTTGTCATACGCGCTCTTGAAGAGATTTGCTTTTGCAATGCAATGTCATCAACCTCACCGCCCGCAACACGTTTAACCGCGTCTACCGCCCTGTCACTTTGACCTACAAACCTATCATTTGTCACACGTTGCATAGTTGCGCGAGCATCTGGATCCACATTAGAAGCTGCACGAGCAAGGGCGCGGGTCTTTTCGCCACCTCGATCAACGTTCATCAATGTTTGTCCGTTTTGACGTGCTATCGCCTCATCACTTGATGATATAACTGCATCGTCCATTTGCATTGCTTGTGCTATTTTTGCCTTTGCTGTGGCTTGTGGATTTACAAGAGATTTAACACCATCTTTGATGTAACGACCACCCTTGGATAATCCCGCACCGATAGCAGGACCAGCAGCACCGCCAATGCCGCCATATACACCGCCTTTTAAGGTAGCTTCCACATCACCGCCAGACTTCACCGCCGCGTCTGTCGCGCCCAAAGCACCGCCACTTGCACCGCTCGCAAGCATTCTGGGGATTAGCGGACCACTACCCACGCCAAACGCGGCAGGAGCTGCCGAAATCATCGGGGCTGTGCCAGCAATCGCGCCTGTAATATTCCCAAGCGTTGCTGTTGTCGGGTTATCTTTGGCGAGTTGTTCACGATCAGCCGAAAGTTTTTCGCGCATCTCGTCATATGTTTCGGGACCGGTCGCAGAAATGATGCCAGCAGAAAGCATGTCGGACGCTTCACGAGCCATATTACCAATAATAGGCAAGCCTTCCAATGCTTCACCCAAGAAAGTGCGCGTCTTATCATAACGTGCATCTGGTTTGGATTGCGCTTGCTCTGCTGCGAACTCTGGAAATTTAGAGGCAATAAGCCCCTTGATTTGCTCTTTAGGCATATCATCAGGAAAATTGACTTGATCGCCGTTTGGCATCTCTACGATTGGCATTATTTAAAATACTCCGAAGCAGGGGTTATATTGCCGGTGTTTTGCGTCTGTGGTTGTTGAGGTGCTTGACCAGCTTGCATTGCTAAAAGCTGCTTACCGCGAGCAAGAGCCTGTTTAAATTCGTTCATAGCTTGGATAAAATCAGCTTCGCTTTTTGCTTGCGATGCACGTACAAGGGCTGTTTCAGCTTTTTGGCCTTCATAGTCAGTAATCGCACCGCCGCCTTTAAGCTCTTGGCGAGCACTTAGGAAAGCTTTGTTTTTAATCTGCTCAACTCGTTCATCGAAGTCTCTTGCACCAGCAGTAAAGCTTGGCAAGCGCCCATCAATAGGTCCGACCGCAGCACTCAATGAAGGGTGCTCAAGTACAGAATCCACAAGTGCCATTGTATCGTCCAGTCCTTGAGTAGCAGCCCCTAGATTAGCAGCATTTGCACCTTGCGCCTTACCAATGGCTTTATCACGTTCTGCACCGATAAGATTTTTATCCTCATAGCCAACAATTTCACCGGTGCGCTTGTTCATAATCCCGATACGGTCGCCCAAATCTACTTTTGTAATACCTGTACTTGGTGTGAAATCACCAGTGTCAAGAACTTTAAATGAACCATCATCACCTGGAACGCCAAGACGAATATTTCCTTCCGCATCCTCGCCATAGATAGGAGATTTGCCGTAAGAAGCGCCGTTATTAGGTGCTTGAGCCTTTAAATGCGTTGAATAAGCATCTTTAGGAGACATTGCCCCCATCTCAACCGCTTGCGCCAATTCAGGATTAACTTGCTTTAAAAACTCAACGGTTTTGTTTAATTGAGCTGCTTGCGCTTGTGTCTTGCGATTTTCAGCCTGCATAGTGCCGCCATACTGCAAGCCCTGCATAAGTGCTTGCTGCTGTGCTTGTGGACCGCCAAACATCATAGGCAAACCCGCAGATAGCAGACCTTGACGACCGCCGAAAGCGCTGGAAATATTCCCTAATAGACCTGTTTTATTATCCATAATTACCCCTGCGGAATGTTATGTGGTTCGGCGTACCACGGATAATCACCATTATTTGATGATGAGGTTGATGCTGAACTAGACGAAGCCGAATTAGCTGGCGTCTTGCCTAAAGACTGCAAGTAAAGCTCAATTTCGCTCGGATTAGTAAAAATTGGCAATGTAGTTTGATTAAACTGCGTAGGATCAAGCATACCGCCTAAACCAGTCATATTAAGTTGCTGTTGAACTAGATCAGGTTGCCCCGCGCCGAAAGTTCGCATCTGACCAGTAAACGCAGGATTTGCCGCTTGTTCTTGTGCCGCCGCAGCCGCTGCTTGTTCGCTATTTCCACCGCCACCCATCTTAGAAACCTCCGAATAGACCAGCCAAAGAAAGACCCGCGCCCGCCGCTTGCATAAACGGGTTTGCGCTTGGCCCTTGAGCTGTTGTTGTTGATGATCCGTAATTGCCCGCGCCCGTTGCTACTGCATTCAAGCGACCAAGATTTTCCCAAGGCTTATTCTGAGCCTCATCGAAAATGCGCAATTCGTCGTTTTTAGTTCGTGTTGCTAGGTCTTCATATGCACCGCCAACTTGCATAAGGTCTTGAGCCGGTTGACCCATACCCGCATAAGCCGTTGCAAGATTACCCTGCCCTGCTTGCCCCATATTAAACAAGTTCTGGTTTGCGGCATCTTGTCTTGAAAGCTGCTGCATATCCATTTGTGAACCAGCCGCCGATAATTGATCTGTCAATGCGCCTGTATGGGCTGCGCTGCCATAGCGACCCGCGCCCGACATAGCCTCATTCACACTATTTGAAACATCGCCAAGCGTGTTTTGTCGATAGGCTTGATAAGTCGGGTCGTTTTGATAACCGCCGGCTGCTTGTTGCATTTGGCTCATAGCGCCTTGCTGGGCTGAATTGTAACCGCCGCTATCAATAATGCCTTGATATTGACCCGATAAGCCTTGGCCGTTCATGTTGGCCGCAGCATTACCCTCAATTGCGTTAAAACCTTGTGTGGTTTGGTTCGCAAAAGGAATAACCGTAGACCCTTGGTAAACCTGTGAGCCTATACCGGCATCATAGAGGTTTTGCGCCCCTGCTAAGCCTTTTTGCAAAGCTGGTTGCTGTGCTGACCAAGGCTCTGACGTGCTTGATTGTGTGGTTGTGTTACCGCCACCGCCCATATTAAATATCCACTTCGTAATCTGTGCCGATTTTCTCAGCTTTTGGAATTAATCTAAGCCACCCTTTGCGGCCTGTGGTAACGAGTTGCGTACCACCGTTTTGCTTTGCTAATTTTGCTACAAATTCGCTGTATGGTTTGACCCATTTACGTAGATCCTTACCCGCAAGCATGACGCAACGAAAAACATGCGGGTTATTGGGTCTGTCGAAACGCCACACGCCCTTTGCAAGAATTTCTGTGCCATCCATCCATAAAATTAAAAACGCTTGATTTGAGCGGCACATTTCCCAAAGTATGCCAGCGTTTAATTCGTGGGCTTGGCATCGAATACAAGCTTTCTGCATATCATCCGCAATCTGCGGCCAAACATGGTCGATATTGTATTGATTAACGATTATAGGCTTCATTCGTAGCTACTTTGAAAATCGTGGGTGTAATTGTAATTTGGTTCGCGGTCGCAGCCACGGCTTTGATTTTGAAACCCTCACGCAACCAGCGCGGAATATTACTCTCAATCACCGTGTCGCCTGCGGGGATTGATTTTTGCCAATACAAAACATCCGTAGAACCATCATAACGATAAACCGAAACAACAACTGCGCTTGAATGCTCATTAACAATGCAAAAGCCCGCGCAAATTTCAGCGTTTCTTGTCGCTTCATATACGTCTGTAACTGCTGTAGTTGTGAGCGCAACGCTATCCGTTTGCTCCAGCCCACCAAAGTAATTACCGCTAATCATTGCATACCCTCACGTGGTGCTGTTAGCTCAACGCTAGAAGCAATTGACCAGCTCTCGCCCGCTGGAATGTTCACCGTAACTTGATGGATTTTACCAGAGCAACGCAAAGGCAAGTGACCTGATCGAGCAGAAGGCGAAACCGCCGTTTTATTGGTAATAGAGCCGCCATGAAAAGCCGCAGAGCCAATAGTGACCGTGTAATTCGTCGCGTCCGATTTCACACGCCCACCGTTTACAAAAGTCCTATGACCCGGGTTAAGCTCAATTTGAGCTGTTTGAAGTGTCGCTGCTTGGTTTGTGCCTGTAAAATAGGCTAGTTTGTTATCTGTTGTGAACGCCGCAAATGCGGGCGAGCCACCTTTAAAGATCCGGCTATCAAACGGCACATCGATATCGTCAATCGTTGCGTATAACGCATCCAGACCATCCCAAGTAATGCCAGGCGTTAAAAGCGGTCCCGCATCCGATAAATCTTGATCTGATAAGCACCATCTATCGAGCTGCCAGTCATAGCCAAGCAGTCGACGTGTTCCGTTAATCGTTCTGAATATCCACCAGACAATCTTTTCAAATGGATCTGGTACGGCCCGCAAATCATACAAGTAATTGTGATCAACCGTATCAAAGAACCATTGATCAACCCGCTCTGCACCAATTGGCGAGCCTTCAACACCTGAGAAAAACCCGTCACTACTTAGATAAAAGAACCTTTGAGGCGCAAGGCTTACAAATGCGAACTGCGATAGTGTACCACGCTCGCTGTTAGCTTCTGAGAATGTAAATGTAAGGCCCGTGTTAGGTGCAAAATTCTGATATCTGATTTTATTGCGCTGCATAACAACGCCGCCTGTTTGAGCACCGAAACCACCAAGAACCTCACCGCCATCTGGAAACTCTTGCGTATCAGATCCGCGTTTGCCGTAGGTCCAGAAAGTATGATCGTTTAGACCAGACCAAGCCATTTTATTCGGCTCGCTTTCTAGCGAACCAGCACAAAGATAATCACCTACTACCCAAATCGTTCTTGCTGTTGGTGAGCCCGCAATATCAGCAAATGCCGTAGGTGTATTAATATCATATGATTGTAAAACATCACCAAGGGAACACGCGATCACATGGTCACCGAAAACCGCAAACTGCCATCTGTCACCAATGGGAACATTATAAGCCGCCGCTGATTTACTGATGTTCACCCATGAATAAGGGCTTGTTGAAGTATCAAGCTTAAATAAATCAGTTCTTGTACCGGCAATAATCGTTAGCGTTTCGTTATTGTCTTGAACTTTCACATAGCCCAGACATTCATCGCCTAATGATGCCGATACCTCGGTTAATTGAGGCATACCCTTCCAGCCATCAGCCGCCGGTAATACGTTTAACGTGCCTTCACTTGCCGCAGCATTAAACTTGCTTCTGTCAGGCTCAAATGGTGCAAATGGGATCATGAATAGTAAAACCCATAGTTCTTAGTCATGCCAACTAAGTCTGAACTTGGTCTAACAAGCCCGCGTTTTTTCTGTGATAGATGATTTTGAGTTTCATCAATGAACTCGTCCAAAAGTGTCTTAAAGCCCTGGACTTTTCCCGCATCGGCGATATAGACACCACCCCAAACGATTGACCCTGCCAGATAAACGTCTGGATGGTCTGTCAATAAATCGTTAGTTGGACTTGCATCAGAAAGAGCAAATTTGCCGCGATATCGAAGCCTAATTGAATAAGCTGCATCGAGCGGGCAATTAAACTTTATTTTTGTTCCGTCAAATGTTGCAAATGACGGGTAACCTGGGGTGCTTTCAAATTCTATCGTGCCAGCAGTAGCAATTGAAATTTCATCCTCATCAGCACCATTAGAAAGAAATAAGCCAATAGGCTCAATTAGGCTGATTGAAGAAATATCCACCTCGCGACTTGAGCTTACACCCGTAAACGTAGCGTCAGCCTCAACGACATTTAGAAGCCTATTAAAGCGCGCTTCAGCCAAGGTAATGAAATCTTCTGCATTGCCGGTTAAATCTGATCTATCCAGCCACTCGGTAATTGCTGCTTTAAGCTCTGTGTAATTCGATATGGACATAAATAATCCTCAATAAGAAAAGAGCGGCCCGAAAGCCGCCCCAATTTTCATATGCTTGTTAAGCTGTACCCGACATGCGAATTGCAAGACGTGGGTCAATTGCCTTCACGCCATACAGGATGTCATAGCGCCAACCGGCTTTATCTGTGCCTTGATCGTAGAATGGGATAAGACGTAGGTTGATGCCTTTAAATGATTGACGAGAACCATTGTTAACCGCTGGTGGGATAGCCAATGGAGCTGACACAAACGCAAACGCGTTCTTATGGAAAGCCATGTTTTGACGATAACCAGTGTTACTTGAACCCAACACAGTAATAGCTGAGTTATCAGCAGGGTGAGCCGCAGAAGACGAACCAGAGCCAACAAAACAAGTTTGCTGTGAACCGCTTGTGATAATCGCCGGTGTAATCGTCAATGACGCTGGACCAGTAGAGGCACCAGAATCTGCATCCGCAGTAACAGCAAATTGACGCAAGAACGGCAGTTTTGCTTTAGTGACAGGGTTAACCGCATAAACGTTAGCGATTGTAATAACATCACCAGCCTTCAGAATGCCGGTTGTTGAATTTGTCCAACCATCTGTAACAAGTGTTTGTGTCATTGTGTCTTTAACCGCTGTAAATGCAACAGCCTGCGCACCACCGTTAACCAACGGCGTACCTGTCGCAACACCTACTGTGTGTGTAGGTACGTTTTGAGACATGTATGTTTCAACACCGCCAAGGTCACCGAGCTTAGCCATGCGATACGCTGACTTAGCAACATCACCCATATATAGGCTTGTTTGTGAACCCAATAGACCCCAATGGTCAGAAGGTGAAAGAACCGCACAACGTGCATCTTGTGGGATAGCAAGTTCATCCATGCGCTCTGGACCTTTACCGAAATCTTGGAAAGAATCGATAACTTGACCAGGAGTACCAGACCAGTTTGGAACTGATGTATATAGACCCATAATGTCCATATCAACTTTGTTAGCAAGCTGGATCATTGCAGGCTTTAGAACGCGTTCACGAATACCAGACTCATTGATATCGAGTGTTAGTTCTTTAGCTGTAAATTCAACGCCAATATGTTTTTGCTTATCGATGGTGATGCTTGTTGAACCTTCAACAACGTCTTGTTTAGAGAGCGTCGCACCGTCTGTTACTTCAAAATCAGCCGGACGTTTAATTGTAATCGTATCGCCTGTTTTGTAACCATTGATGTTCTTGTCGAATTCTTTTTCATAATCAACATGAACTTTTTTGGTCATTGTTAGAGTGTTTTCAAGAATGCGAAGAGATTCCTTCGCAATCAGATTGACCTGCTTTTTGACATCATTTGCCATTTTTCAAATATCCTATTTAAATTTTTTGGATGCCCATTTGTCGTATTCATCCATAGTCATCTCAGATGGATCTTTTGTTGAAAGACCCGATGATTTGGCTGTTACGGTTTTGAGCGGTTTGACTGTTTTGGCTGGTTTCGGTTGACGTGTTTGCGCTTGCTTCATTGCTTGAGCGCCGACATAAGCAAGATGCAATGTGCGATAAACAGGGGGGCTATAAGCTCCGAGCAACACCTCTTTAGTGTAGCCAAGTTCACTAATTGCAAAGTCTGTTACTTGCTTGTCAATTTCCGGTGTCCAACCTTCGATGTTCGTTTTAGCGTATTCCAAGGTTTCCTGAAGGCGCTTGGCAGTTTCCTGCTGCTCCGTTTCAGACCTGCGAGCTTGCGATCCATCTAAATAAGTTTTTGCTTGCTGCTGTTGTTTTTCAAGCTGCTGATATTCCATCCATCCAGCTTGTGCAGCCATTGGGTCTTCACTGTTCCAACCATTCCAATCAACTTTTTGATATTCATCAAGTCGCTGGTTGATGCCGATTAGAGAAGCTCTGACATTTAGCTCTTCATCGGTAACTTGCAAAGCTTGTTGCGCTTGTTCACGCAGTGCTTGCACTTCCTGTTGAGCTTTTGCCGTTTCTTGTGTTTTGCGGGTATAATCCGCTTGCATCATGTAACCATCTTTTAATTCAGGTGGTACTTGATAGGTTTGCCCGTTTAATTCGAACTCTACAAATTCGGGTTCTTGCTGTTCCTGCTCTTCGCCTTCTTCGTCCGCTTCAAGTTCTGCATCTGTTTCAGGCGTTTCGCTTTCGTCATTTTGGTCAAGATCGACTGGTCCTTGATCCGTTTCGACTTCTGTTTCCTGCTCTGTCTCGGTTGCTGCTTCCAGTCCGTTTTCGACATGCGTGTTCATCTCGTCAAGATCCATGACGATGCACTCCTTCTCTGGTTGGTGCAATTGATTGCGCTTCTAAACCTCCGCGCGGGGTATTCTTTGATTAGGCGTAAGGACCAACTGCATTGACAATCTTCTCGCCAATTTCAGCCTCAACCTTGATGCGGTCTGTTTGAGCTTCAAACTCATCAACCTTTAATTCGCCTTGCTTGTTCTGCATTTGCATTTTCAATTGAGCGTTTTCTTGCTCTAATTGGGCAATCTTCTGCTTGCCTTGTTCCATTGCCTGCTGAATTTGTGGCGGTAATTGCTGCTGATTGGTTGGATCAAGCTTATCAAGCTTATCTGCAATTTCTTGCGCCCCTGGCCAATCCATATTGCGAGCCAACGGACCACCAAGAATTGACGCGGCTTGTGGGAATGCTCTAATCATTTCTGTCATTTGAGCCGCCGCCTCTTCACGTCTTGACGTAAACGATGGACCAGCATCAACAGCTAGATCATATTTACCAACCGTCAAATCGTGCATAGCCATAATTATTTGGCCTTGATCGTCGGTTTCAGGTTGGCCTTTTTTGTCTAGTTGCGGCGTAGGCTGATTTAATGGAACGTTTTGTTCCTTACCATCTTCACCAAGAACCCGAATAACGCGTTCACCGCTATAAACGGACGGGATAAGATCAATAAGAACTCTGCCCACTTGACGGATTGAACGGCTTAGATTGTCAATGAAGTGAAACGTTGAAGTATCGCCTTCACGTTGACGAGCCATAATAGCTTTACCGCTAGTTTCGTTGGACCGAGCACCAATAGACGCATCATACATACCAATGACTGACTTGATATCGTCGTTTGCGTTCAATGCTTCCTGTAAAGCGCCGGCCGCAACACCCATATCAAGCGGTTGGCGTTGTGGTGGTGGCCCTTTCGCCGGATCATACTCTAAAAAAGCATGACTTTCCGTGTTAGCGGTTTCCCAACGTTCTTCATCATGTGCAAACGATCCTTTTGGGCCGATAAACGGTACTCTAGGAGCAAGAGCCACTAATTCAGTAGATGTAGAGCGCCAATAGTTTAGCATCCGTTGCGCATCTTTTGCCGAATGAATTAGGCTTCTGAAATAACGCTTGCCTTCAATTGCGAACTCATCACCATAAACAGGGATAATCGGGATATACTTCCCAGGCCATTCGTTCTTTTCTAAAACATCAACGCCAGAAACAAGATATTGTGTAACCTTATGGCCTTTTGTTGTGCGTTCATTCGTGACTTTTAATTGCCCAACCTGAATAGCCGTTAAAAGATCCGGCTCTGACATCAAGTCTTCTTCCGTGAAAACATGCCCGTTGCTGAGTTGAACGATTTTCTTGTCGACAACTTCACGAATCCAATATTCAGCAATCATGACACCTTCGTCATTTAGCCATGCTTCCGCGTCTTGCCACTCTACACCGCTAAAATCAGTATTTGCCTTGCCCTTATACCGGCGCTTAAATTCTTTCTTTGTAATTCTGTCCGTAACAAATGCTACGTTCCAATCGGAACCGTCAGCAGATGTTGAGTTAGGATCGCCATATACAGAGAACGGATTGATTACCCGTTCAATAAGCAAGTCCATATCGAACACATCATCATAAGCATAATCGGCGTTTACTCTGATATAACCCACGCCACCGGATGCAGCGTTATCGATCGCCGTATCATATGATACATCTGCATTAGAAATATGCTCAATATTGCGGATAAGTCCGTTTAAAACTTCCGCTGTTTTCGGATCTGCGCGACTATCAGCAGCCTTAACTTTGATCTGAGGCTTGTTCTGACGTGCATCATTCACGACCTGGCGAATAAACGTAGGCATTTTATTGATAGTCAAACAAGGACGAGATTCACTCTCACGCTTTGTTTTGATATCGCTAGGCCATTGCTCGCCAAGTTTAGCAAACTTCATATCATTGAGCGCAGATGTCCTATTTTCGGTTTCAGCGCTACTACAAAGCTCATACGCCTCTTTAGCTTGGGACAGAATATCCTCATCGCTGATAGCATTTTCTTCAATGTCTTGATCTGTCATACTATCCCATCCAAGCGCCTTGAGCCGCTTTAGGTCTATTCCGTTTTTTGGGTTGAGTTGGTATTTCAAACCCATCTGCAAAGGTCATGAATGCGTCTGCACAGTGCGAATGTTCATCATGTCGCGGCTGATTTTTCCAAACGCTGTATTTTTCGTCCCATTCCTTAGAATACGATTCTAGGTGCTTGATGCCTGCATCACATGCACCCTCATCGAACTCACATTCCGGAAGAATTGTGCGAACCTTCTGTATTGATGTTTGTTTATCTAAAGTCCTGTTTACTATTCTAAAAGAATATCCAAGACCTTGTGCAATATCCTTGCGTGTTGTCACAAATCCGTCTGAGCTGTTTTGCCTGTGGTCCATGTCATGAGGCCCGTAATGCTCACCCCAAACAGCGTCATGCCGTACTTGCCACTTATCAAGCCAACTTAGGTAGTGAGCCAAGCCCTCGCCTGAATTTTCATAAAACCCTACAAATCGGTGTTTGCCTGCAATGACCTGGTGGAGCCAGATGGAAGTGCTATCGTTTAAACCAAGATCCCAAAACGTATTAACAGGACTGCGGGTTTCAAACTCAAACTTCCCAATTTTAGAACGTTGTCTTAATGCCGTAAGCTGCTTTGCAAAGTATGCGCCATCTCTTGCCGCTAAGAATGCCTCATCCGGCGTGGATGGGTATTCCTTAAACATTGCATCGCCTTGCTCTCTAGCCTTCAGAGCATACCAAGCTTGTTGACCGGCGCTTAACTGAATGCCGTGCTCATCGAACAGATCGGTAAAGTATTTATCTTCATCAGCAGTAAGATTAACAAGCTCAGAAGTCGTGTATTCTGAATCCTCAAACCAAGGGAAAAAATGAAATTTCCACTCCATTTGAGTTAATTCGCGATTGGAGTCTTTTGCTGCTCTTGAACTATTGGTCTTGTCGTAAAAGTCACCACCACGACCTTCTGCCGTACTTTCGATAAAACCAAGCTGGCCTTTCGCCATTGTATTTAGCGCACCTGATTTAATTTCGGCGGCTTTATCGGGTGATTTTGCACATATCTTACCATATTCGGATATATGCAGAAAATTCTTTGTGCTTGAACGCAATGAAACGCCGACTTCAATTGAGCTACTATTGCTAAACTCAACGGTCGTTGCGTTCATCGTCTTGACGGTAACAACTTTTTTAATTTCAGGGTCTAGCTTATCATATGCAAACTTAATACGAGACAAAAGACCTTTAGCATTTGGCAAAGTATCAGCGATTAAACCAGCATCGAAATGACTATTGAACAGGCAGCAATCAAGCGCCAAGATCAATATGAATGTACTGAACCCCATCTGACGGGCTTTTAAGATTATGTTTAGAGTATGCAGATCATCCAATAGCTTTGACTGCGCTTCGTTAAGCTTAAACGTTACAACTCGCCCATGCTTATCTTGGATTTTATATAGATTGTTTAAACGCCACTTTCGATCAGAGAACAACTCGATTGCGTCATGTAGTTCTGGTTTTCCCATCGACTGCCTTTAATACAAGAGCTGCGAATGTATCTGTAGTGTCGAGCTTTGTTTCATTTTTATCGACCAACAAGCCATGAAGTTTAGCTTTACCCATTGTTGCACTTGTCATAGCTGCACCTTGCTTTTCTGCTGTTGCTACCATTCGGGCTTCTTCAAGCTCTTGAGTGAGGCTATCAACGGTTACAGAATGCCGTTCACGGTGCTCTTGTTGCAATTCTGCTACCCTTTGCGCCACCTTAGCGTCAGATAGAAGCTTTGATGCGTTTACCCAAATACTTTCCGGCTTTGTCTTTTCACTTACATCATAAGCAGACCTATAAGCCTCTGAAGCATTGCTAGTCTCAATGAATGCCGCTGCGAACGCCTCTTGTTTTGGTGTTAGCTTATCAGCCATATTCTCTCAACTGCCTTGCGTGTTCTTCTAGTATTGCCGCTGTTTCTTCTGGTGTACTTGTATCCATGTAAGCGGCTATGACAGCTTCAAGCATTAGATTATTGCGAGCTATCAGCACTTCATGGACTGTTTCAGTCACTATGCCTTCAAGCTTCTTGTCGTTCATCTAGCTCTCGTGCTTTTCTTGCCTCTTCTATGAGGTCTTGTGCTGATACGGGTTTAGATGATTGATCGGGCATTTAATGCTCCTGAAAAAGCAAAAGTTGCTTTGGTTTTACCCTTAGCGACCTTTGAGCCTGCAACACGTTACAGGGTGGTAATGAAAAGATTAGAGCGTACAAAACCAAGGCAAAACTTAGATTAGGGTTTGCCGCAGTGACAAAAGCACTTTTGGAAAATGGCCCTAGTTTATAACAGTCACACGGAGATCAACCCGTGAGGCCCTTGGTAGGGACTTAATGCAGATACTTAGTAGAGCTGCCACAAAATAAAGGACAGGGGCGTAACATTTCTGCAAGTGGCCCCTGCCATATCATGAGCGCGTATATCAATCAGTTATACTCAAATATCTTAACAACCCGCGTCTAAACGCAAATCACCATGTTAGAACCTAAGATATCTTATCATTTGCACTTGTCAAGCTACGTTCTTGTTTATCCCCCTATTTGGGCACTGTTTGCTCTTACTTTAGATAGGTGTATTGCTCTGGACCAATCCAATTACCAAAATGCTTTACCAAATATAAAACTCTATACCCCGGCAAACTCACATATGGTATATGGTCCTGGTCGTACTTAACTCTACAAATAACATTAACGCCGACCGAACCAACGTCCTTAATTTCTACATAATTGCATCTAAAAATCTTCTTTGCTAATCTCATAAAGATGCTCATGCTACTTTCCTTGCTTTGTTCTCATATCCCCATAAAATTGCTAGGGTAGTCAATGATTGCTTGAGAGAGGTGCTTTCTTCCTGCTGTCTACGTGTGTTGTCCGTTCTAAATGTCTTGAGGCAATAACGTCTTAGTGTTTGCTCTTGAACTAGAATAGCTTCCAAGCGATACACCTCGATTTTAGATAGCTGCTTGTTTGCGTCTTGCAGATCCTGCTTGGCGTTTAATTCTGATACCTGGATGCTCTCACCGTTGCCGAATGTGTCCACACGCTCTTTTGCGTAGTCTATGGCTAGGTTTGTTTGTCCAGATGACACAATGTGTGCATGATAGTATCGTTGCGCTGCATGGTACTGCTGTAGCGTTATTTGACCCCGTATGTGCATACGTTCAACAGGTGCTTGATATTTAGCCCGGGTAACTTTGGTGGTCTTCTGTGTTTCATGAGGGTCAACTACCTCTTGCTCCATCACAAAGCCTTCGCCCTCAATCGACTTATGCTTTTTCTTTGGTGGGTCTATGTCTTTGATTTCGACATTGCCGGCTAATGAGGTTGCAACGAGGTTAGCAGACTTGCGGGTCTTGTATGCCGCGTGTAGCTTTCCATCAACGTGGATTTCATAGCGGTCTTTGTTCTTTGGCATGTGTTACCCTCTAAGCAATCCGTGTGCATTTAATCTTGATCTTTACGTGTTCTTTGTAGATCACAGTGATACGCTTTTGCGCCGCTTCGCATTTTGCCAACGTGTCAAATAATCGCTGGCCTTCTGCTGGTGCTTGGAACGCTGCTACATTGACTAAGATGACAAGAATAAACATGTGTTACCTCACCTTCATTTTGTGGATAAACAGACATAAACCAAAGAAAGAAACAGGTAATAAAATTCCGTAAAGTAAGCCGTAATTCGTATAGATTGTGTAGCTTGCGAAAAATAATAGCCCTCCCAACATAAAAATAATGAAAGCCATCATTGCCGATAAAAATAATTCTTCAAAATCTTCAAACATTAGATTTCTCCGATCCGGTCTAGGTTAAAGGGTTTGCCGTTCATCAGGAGTTGGCCAAATGCGATTGCTTTCAACATCTTCTGATAAGCGTGTATGACTGTCGTGTGATCCCTGCCGCCGTAATGCCGACCAATAGCGGGGAATGAAAGTTCAGTCTTATTGCGGGCAATGAACATCGATACTTGGCGAACAAGGGCAATCTCTCGTTTTCTGCGATGGCCTTTGATTTGTTTTACCGTAATTTCAAACGGCTCAACTTTTACCCCGTCAAGCTCCCAGGCATTCCCTGCAACAATGTGTTGAATATCGCTAACGCTTAACCGGCTTGAAACGTCTTCTGGTGATTGCGCTTTTGCGTCAGTCCATGACAAATGATGATAGTAAGCTTTTACATGAAAGTTATGATGCCCCACGAGAACAGGCTTTGATTTGTTTTTTAATCGTTGCGCAAGTTGAATTTTAGGTGGTGCTTTAGCTGCCTCGATAAGAACGGGCTTCCAAGCCTTTGCCGCCATGCGCGCGCGTCTGGCCTTGTGTGCTTGATGAAATTCAAGGGCTTTAGATGATACTGCGATGTTCATTATTCCGCACTTTCCGAAATGTTGATTAGTTGATATGACGGGATGTTACCCATTCCTTTTCCGTGGCCTTTGATCTGCCAGCCGTAACCGTTAAGCTTTTTGTTAAGCGCTAAAACCATCGAATAAAGGCAATGAATCGCCCACTCAGGGCCATCCTTTGAGCAATCGAAATAAACAGCTTCAATGATATCGTCTCGCTCTACACGGCGCGGATATGCCTCTATAAGCTTTTCCAATATCCGCTTGCGATGTTTGGTCATTCTGATTTCAGTGATTTGACCAATTTCAAGCGAAGGGTTTTTCAATGGTTGCTGGCATACAGGGCAACAGATTTGAGATTGGTTGCTCATGCCTGCCCCATTAATTTGCTTGCACGTTGAAAATCTTCTGGCGTTGAATGTTCACCAATTCCAAGACGTGCTTTTGTCTCGTTAATCCCTGCCCGAATTGCTTCATGTTCAGCCGTTGTCATTTTTTGCAGTGCTGAATAAAACGCTGTGGTTCCGTCACGTTCAAACCGCAATCTCCCCGCTGGCCCCATTGGCGTTGAGGGTTTATCCTCTTGCTCGTTGCTGTTGGCTTGCTGTTGCTTGTACCGAGCTGCACCATCCTCAAAGCTTTTCTGACGTTCAAGTAATTCTGTTAGCTCGAAAAGGCTTGGGAGCGAATTAGGGTATTGCCGTTCTAGCTTGCCAGGTCGCGTCAATTGGCTGCAAATGCTCATGACAGTTCTGACCCGATATTCTTGCGCTCGCTTGATGTAACCTTCTAAAGCGCTGTCTGATAATTTCTTCGACGGGAACGAACCCACCATATCTAAAATTTCACCTTCAATCTTTTCAGCTTCAATGGACATTACCGGCCTCCTGTTGTTGTTTTTCTTTGAGCTTGCGACGACGACGATCAACTGCGTCCTCGTATGGCTGAAATGCTGGTTTAGCCTCCACCGTTGGCGGTGGTGCTGTGCGATTTGCTTTGGCTTGGAAAATAGCTTTCGTGAAATATGCCCAATTGGTCGCTTTATGGCCTTGAGCTGCTTTGGCCTTGAGAACTGGCAAAATATCTTTTTCCAGATCACACCCGTTTTCGAACCATCGAAATATTTCAGTCCAAACAAGCAAGCCATGAGATTTGCTTTCGTCGGTTACACCCAAGGCATCGAGCATACGATTTACGTTATCTTCATTTACGTCTTTTTCGCCCGCGTTAAGAGGAGAAGAATTGTTTATTTGTTTAGTTTGTTCCTTTAAAGCGTCTTTTGCCTGCCCTTTACTCGGACTTTTTTCGGACGTTTCTGCGTCTTTCTTGCGTCCTATGTCTTGATAAAGTGAATAATTACAAATGGTTATCTGCGTCTTTCCGTGGGAAGTTTCTGCGTCAATCATGCGTTCTTCGGACAGCCTTTTTAGGAACCCTCTAACTTTTTTGTCAGATGACCACATCCACGCAGATTGCAATTCTCGAAGGGTTGTAAACAGCTCACCGCGTTTAACATCGTGGCGTTTTCCGTTTACCCAATGGTGCGTTTCTTTCCATGCGGCATGAGCAATAAGCCATATCCATGCTTCGTATTCTGAGCGTTCAGAGCGCTTAAAAAATGGGTGTGAAATTGATTTACGATCGACAGCAAACCAACCCTCAAGACGATCAGTCATGGCTTCGCCCCGCTTCTTTGTCCATCCATTCCCGTAAAGACATACTTGATTTTGATCTGTTGCAAGATTTGCATGAGCACACTAAGTTGCTAGCTTCACTTGTGCCGCCTTTAACCACGGGCCAAAGATGATCTATCTCAAACGGACCTTCTGTATCGCCGCAATAAACACACATTTCCCCATCTCGTAATGAGATTTGGTTCCTAATCGTCTGTGTTGTCGCTGGTCTTGATCCCTGCTTTGAAATTACAATGATTGAATCATCCGAAATTCGAATATAATCATGCTGTATATCAAAAAACCTGCTCAAATCTCTTGTGGATTCAAGCCATTGCTTTTTAGAGCAGTAAAGAACTCTCTTTAAGATTTTTATGTCGTTTTCGATTTTAGGATCGTTTGACGGCTCACCCATCGTATGAACTGTTTGTGCGCCCAAATGATAAGCAAGCGAACACGCGATACCAAAGCTTGTTGGATTAACAAAATGCAATGGACTAAGATTTATCGACATATGTTCTAATCTGGGCCAGTCGCGCGGAAATAAACTCATCCCTGTTCTCCCATTGGTGTTATTGTTACAAAGCCATCGTCTTCAATAGCGTCTGGTGAGAAAGGGCTTGCCTCTTGTATTATGAAGCACATGTTGCCGTTTTTGACTGGCTCGACTAAATGAGATTTTTCCAAGTCAAACTTGCTGTCATCAATGCCAAGCGCGTCTGAAATACCATCTAGATAAGCCTTGGTTGCCGCATCACACCCGTCTTTGTCCCTGCGGTTACGATTAGGCGGGGAATAGATGCGCGTGACAGAAACGCCGAACTGGAACGAGTATTCGCTAAATGTAAGTCCGCGTGTTGCGGCTTTCGTCATTAGGTGAGCGTCACCACGGGCTTTTTTCGTTGCTTTGGCCTTTACTGCCCAATGTACCCTTGCATTAGGTGAAAGGTTTTTGTCAGGCCAAGGAAGGTTAATTGCAAACTTCATCTATTCCGTTTCCTCTTTCTGCCCAATCGCAGTAAAATAAAAAAGCAGGACAAAGTGAAATCCAAGTTGGCGACGGAGACGACACCCCGCCCTGCTCTTGACCCGCCGTATTTGGGTAACGACGAATTTAAAAAAGGCGAAGGTGGGAGTTAGGGACGAGGCTCGACCACCTTCTAAGATAACGCAAGACATGGGAGGATGCTGCGTTATCTATTTGAACTCAAAGGACGTGCAAAAACGCCCACCAAATTGACAACACCACAAAGCAAGCCGCAATGATGAAAAACATAATTCCTGCCGTTTGTTTTATATCTTTCAGTGACATCATTCTGCTAGCTCCTGAGATTTTACACCAACCAGCCACTCGTAAGATATACCTGAAATGCCCTGTTTTTTTGATGCTTCAATTAGCTTTTTCCAATGAATAGAAGCGATTGAATTACGCTCCTTCATTTTTCTTGCTGTTTGATACTTGCAGCCTAAATCAGTCGCAAAATCTGACAAATTAGGCCACTGGTTAATCAAATCTGTGAAGTCTTTTGGGTGTTTGTTTAATTTAGTCATAAACCCCTTGTACAATATGTATAATGATATTGCAAGCGAAATTATGTTTTTTTTATTTTTAATTTATGTGATAAAAACCTAACCTTTAAAAAGTACGGTAAGACTTTGTATTAACTGTTAAATTTAAAATAATTGTACAGTTAGTATATTTTTTACTTGCATAGTAATTGTAAATAATGTACATTAATCCCAACAACGCAATTAAAGGGATGATAAAATGCAACAGACAATCGAACAGCAATCAATCGACAAGCTAATCATGAAGCTTGCTGAAATCCGCGACAACGCAAACAAAACGCAACGCCGCGACAATGCCAAGGCTGTTGCTGCTGCGTGTGCTGGTTCAATCGTAGAGCTTGGTGACGATTACGCCGATGAATTTGGCTTAGACAACCCGCGCACATTCAATGACATCAATGAGCCTATGCAGGAGACAGTAGACATCATGTTTGATGACACTGAGCATGAAATCGAAATTCGTGATTTGGAGGTCGCATAATGGTCATCTCCACCAACCACCAAGCCAAGCTTAATCTTGAAAGCGCTGTTCCGTACAAATGGAAGCTAAACAGCGCAACATTCTGTCTATTAGGCGGGATCGTATTTCTGAGCGGTGCAACCGTAGCACTGTTTCTAATCAATAAAAGAATTATCTAATGAGCAATGAAACTAAAAATCATATTCCAGCATTTTCATGCGTAGGGCATAGCGAAGAGTTTGGTGGGGTCTACCAAGAAGGAATGAGCTTGCGAGATTACTTTGCGGGGCAAGCATTAGTCGGCCTTCTTTCTGGACCTTACCGAGACAACGGAACAAGCGTTCCTATCGAGGTCGCGCAGGAGTGTTACCTATTCGCTGACGAACTAATAAGCGAACGAAAACAGAAAACGGGAGCTATGTAATGAGCGAACAAACACAAATAGACAGGGTTCGAGGCAAAGTTGCTCAAATGCAAAATGAGTTATCCGCAATCCTCGATCAATTAAGTGAGTACGAGAATACAAAATGCCCAGATAAAGGGGATTCAATAATTACTCAAATAATGGCCGATTTTGAGAACGTTGAAGCTCACGCAAATCAATCAGTCTATTGGGCGCAAATGATATGAGCAAATTCACATGGCGCTTCACAAACAGAAAAGCAGCAAGTAACGCCCGTAAATTAGGCCGTGAATGTGAAGAGCTTGCGGCATCTGAAACAGGTCATCGAAAAGACTATTGGATGGCTGAAGCTACTCGTCATTTTAACCGCGCAAAAGATTATGAATTTCATGGGAGAACATCATGAGTATAGACTTCGAGGCTTTGAAAGCCGAGTTCCCGCGTGAAGCCATCTCGTGGCGTTCACAAACTCTCACCAAGGATGGAGACAAAGCTCTAGCTCTTGGTTACATCGATGCTCGTAACGTCATGGATAGACTTGACGAGGTTTGCGGCCCTGCCAACTGGAAAGATGAATATGAAATTCATGGGTCAAAAACACTATGCAAGATTTCAATCCGCATCGATAACGAATGGGTATGGAAAACCGATGGCGCAGGAGACACGCAAGTTGAAGCTGAAAAAGGCTCACTTTCAGATGCACTAAAACGCGCTGCTGTTAAATGGGGCATTGGTCGTTATCTATATGCTCTACCTGCGATTTGGGTTGAATGTGAGAGCTACGAAAAAAACGGCAAGAATTACTTCAGGAAATGGAAAGTTGACCCTTGGTCAAAAGTAAAACAAAGCGCCAACAATAAGCCTGTAAACGCCGCAGCAGCCAAGCAAAAAGAACGCGCTGGCAGCCTATCCGCAGAACTAAAAGCAATCGGCACTGTCGAAGGTATTCGCTCATTCTGGGATGATAACGTGGATGAGATCAAAACATTCCCGCAAGTGACGCAAGACTATTTGCAACAGGTTTCTGACAAGAAAGAAGCTGAATTTGACGAGCCACCATTTCAGGAGGCGGCAGAATGAACCAGCTAGCAACAATTGGTGACAATAATCCACCCACCCCGTTCGACGATATTGAAGCCCGTATTAACGATTTATACGCAGAAGCAAAACAATGGCTCGATGGTGAGGAAGTCACAACACAAGAACAAGCTGACGCGCTCAACACATTAGCTAGTCATATCCGCGAAGCTGCAAAGCAAGCCGATGATATGCGTAAAGAAGAAGCCAAACCGTTTGATGAAGGCAAGAAAGCAGTTCAAGACCGCTATAACCCGCTAATTCAAAAAGGCAAGGGCAAGACAGAAGTTGCACTAGGGGCGGTTAAATCAGCTCTTAAACCATACCTTCTTGAGCTTGATCGCATTCAACAGGAAGCCGCGCAAAAGGCTCGTGAAGAAGCCGCAGAAGCAGAACGCGATGCACAAGCAGCAATGCAACATCGCGACCAGTCAAATCTTGATGAACAAGAGGAGGCTAACCGACTGGCAGAAGAAGCAAAGCAGCTACAGGCGGCGGCTAATAAAGCATCTAACGCTAAAGCACATGCAAAAGGTGTTGGACGTGCAACGGGCTTACGAACACGTACCAAGGTATCAATTGCCAATGAACGCGAAGCCGCTGGGTGGGCATGGAAACACGACCGCGAAGCTTTGATGATTTTCGTATTAACGCAAGCTGAAAAGGCCGTTCGTCACGGTGCTCAAAGCCTCGAAGGTTTCAGCATAACAGAAGAGAAAGTGATTTAAACATGCTCAACTCATGTAATTTTATCGGCCATATCGGAGCCGACCCAGATATCAAAGCTACAAACTCAGGCACTAGGGTTGCTAACCTATCCCTAGCTGTAACTGAGAAATGGAAAAACAAACAAGGTGAGCGTCAAGAGCGCACAGAGTGGGTTCGTCTCAATTGCTTCCAGGATGGTCTTATCGGTGTAATAGAGAGCTACATCAAGAAAGGCTCTAAGGTTTACGTCTCTGGAAAGATGGCAACCAGAAAATGGCAAACGCAATCTGGTGAAGACCGCTATTCAACGGAAATCAATATCGACAAGCTGGTGATGCTCGACGGTCGCAGTGACAACGCCAACAATTCAGGCGGTAACTATGGTGCTGCATCACAGGGCGGAGAGTACGTAGGCGACAATGGACTTCGACAAGGCGGTGGCGGGTCATTCCCGACTGATGACGATATTCCGTTTCTCATGGAGTGGAGATAATTATGAAGAAAATTACCGAACTAAACGAAGAACAAATCGAACGTCTAACAACAAAACGTAGAGAATGGCTCAATATTGGCCTATCAACTGCTCGCGCGGACCGTGAACAAGCTCAACAAGGCGCAGTTGAAGCTTATCAAGTAGCAGGGTTAGAACCGCCTAAAGTATTTATCTGGCTAGACTCCCCACGACAAGGCGTAATGGGCGCTGCGCTGCTAGCAGGCAGTAACTTTTCAGGGGATCAGGTCGGGGCTCAGGTCTGGGATCAGGTCAGGGCTCAGGTCAGGGCTCAGGTCGGGGATCAGGTCTGGTATCAGGTCAGGGATCAGGTCGGGGCTCAGGTCTGGGATCAGGTCAGGGATCAGGTCGGGGCTCAGGTCGGGGCTCAGG
>Ga0206129_10001882_pt1 | contig 27262 bp, 10 predicted proteins | sample Helgoland_Spring_8_FD_148616 | JGI IMG/M metagenome (GOLD analysis project Ga0206129, IMG submission 148616) | Pelagic subsurface seawater microbial communities from Kabeltonne, Helgoland, North Sea - Helgoland_Spring_Bloom_20160502_2 | ecosystem: Environmental > Aquatic > Marine > Epipelagic ...
TGTTTTGCGATTCTTGTTGTGCTTCTTGCGGCAAAAAGTCCGCTTAGGTCCCTTTGCTACTTTACATCCGGTAAGTTTTTTACAACGGTTGGGTTTAGAGGTGCGTTTTCCTTTACAAAGACTAGTTGCCATAATATACAATATAATTATATTATATTTTTAAGGATAGGGTAAAGTTGATATATCATCATTTACATCGGAACTCATTTCACGCATCAATTGAGTTCGACCAGGAGAAGTATACGCACTTGTACGTGCGCGAGTTAATAGTGGTGGTCCTAAATTACCTTCGTCCAAATCAATTGTTTGACTGCCACTATCAAACGCTAGTTGACGACCCTGCGTATTTTCGCGAGCACACAAATACGTGAATGGATCCATTATATTGTTGTTCATTTCTTTCACTAATGTTAAATCGTTTACTAAACCTTGTAACATTTCGTCATTTTCTATATGATGTTGTCCCATGAATTTTTGTAGATTATTCTTCAAATCATCGGCACAATCTATTTGATTATTGTCAAATTCATGGAGTGGCGGTGGAAGTCCGAATGTAAAACAATCACGGCGAAATACTAATCTTTCATTTTTGTTGTCTAAATTACTTCGTATATCATAAAGGAATTTCTGAACACAAAGACGATAATATTGTTTTAGCAAGGAAATATTATTATCAATTTCAGGTGTTTCTTTTGAACTATTCATAGTATATGTTTCTCGTGTAACAACATTCGTTCCATTCAATACTATAGATACATTTTCCATATTTTCAGCCAAGATATGATATTCTTTTTTTGCTTCCGACGACAAATTTCCAATTTCCAATGAACTTTCAAAACATCCTTTTTTAAAATCATAAATAGTTCCATTATTCACAGTGATGACACATTTATCTAAAACTCTATTTGTTTCATTAAACAAAATTTCACCATATACATTTCCAGTAAATTCAATATCATCAATAAACCAATCACAACAAGTAGTATATTTTTTCCCCAATGAACTCATAAGGCGAGAGTTATGATCTTTCCCTAACGCAATAAAATGATTAATGTATTTTGGACTTGCGAAATTGACTAATTCTGCCACATTTGTAATTCCACAAGTAGGTTCTCCATCGGTAATCAAAATGCCTACTTTATTATAACATTCAATGGATTCATGTTCAATATCCAGGTTTTCATTCATAGTATTTAATGCTAATCCAATATCTGTGCTATTCATTGGATGAATAGCGTGAATTTTGGAAATAATATCATTCACGTTTTCTTTGGAAACACATATGCGCTCCACATAATGATGAATATGGTTGTCAAATCCATTGATTTCAATATACACATTTTCTCTTTTATGAGCAAAATGAAGCACCATATTTTGAAGAGTGTGTCGAAGCAATTGAATTTTGCTGCGACCTTTACTTACAATATCCGACATAGACCCCGAAACATCAATCATAAAGGAAAATAACATACTAGTAGAAGAAGGAGAAGATGCTTTGGTTTCCAATGATAATACGCCATATTTCTGTGTGTGAAAATTCCCGTATTCCTCGGGAAGAGACGATAAACTGTAATTTAATTTCAACTGTTTCAACATATTTAGTATTTACTATATTATTATTTAAGTAAATTTTCAAAAGAATCAATTTTATAAAGTAACTAATGCCATTCATCAACTAAGATAGTGCAACATTTTGACCCAATGATGAAATATATTTAGAACTCCGGTCTAAACCCTTCAATTTTGACATAACATGTTTCATCTTTTCCGTACTTTCTTCTTCTATATGTTTTCTTTGAATTTGTTGTTTTAATTCCAAAATATCCTCCTTTAATAAAATTATTTCGTCCTTCACAAATTTTGTGAAATCTTGAACTTGTTTTTCCAATTCTAAAAATTGTTCCTTCGAAACATATTGTTTTTCGACATCTTGAGCCCATGATACTTGTTTAGGTGTTTTTTCGTTTTCATCCAAAGATTGAATTTCCAATGAAATCGGTTTGTCATTTTCGATTGGTTTTATCGATTCTGATTTAGGCACTTTTGATTGAAGCGGTTGTATATCATATTCTCGCTCCTTCATTTGCTTTTGTAACAAACTATCTATATTATCCAAAGGAGTATCGTCTTGTTTTTTCTCACTGAAATCTATTTCTTCAACCGTTGGTCGTTGTAACATGGAACCATATTCTTGTTGGCGATTTTCAAATTGGTTATTTATTTTGGTTTGCTTTTGTTCGATTAAATAATCGCGCGATTCCATAGAATTTGATTCTAAAGAATCGTTTTGAAAAGGAGTAGAAGAAATCCCGTCATATGAATGCGAAGAAAAATCTGTTTTTGTCTTCAATTCATGAATCATATATTGAATGGTTTCCTTATTTAGTGACCTGAGTTCTTGAACATTTAGTTTGGGATTGGACTTATCATAAAATTGTTGAATGATACTTTGAAACCATTTCTGTTTCTCTTCTTTTTTCTGAAAATGGGACATTTTCGATATAGTATTCCATATTAATGTTTGATTTTCAGGTAGAATATACAAACTCATATACTAAATGAAAATAATAATATTTATATTATTATTCGCAATATATATGTAAAAATTAATCTTTCATCGGACATTTTAAATTGGGATCAATAAGTGCCTTGTCTTCTGGTTTTCTTCCACATACATCTTTTCGGATCATCTCTTCTGTAAATTGTCCACGTCCAATAAGATTGGTCTTATCATAACCGAATTTCTGACGTACTTCATTCACAAAATCCATGTCTTTATGTGCTAATATAAGACGTTCTTCTAACCAATGCTCGTAGTTTTGACCACGTATTCTTTGTGCGCCAGCTAAAATGTCAAAAAATCCTCCACCCTTTTTCTCATTACTCTTCTTTGGTGGTTTCCGGCATTTAATCGGAGTATCAGCACCAGGTTCTAACGCCACATCACTGTCTTTAAAAACGAATTCGTATACTTTCTCCTTTTCTTTTGCGTCAGGGGGACCTTTTAATGTAACTGCTAATTCCTCTTCAAAATCTTTGGCAACCTCGGATATAAAATTGACTAAATATTCGCCATGCGAGTCGACTTCAGATGCTTGAGGTCCTTTTTCGACACGGATCATACTAAATATATCAGGGTTCGTGTGTTGTCGAGCAAAAACAACACGCACCTTTTCCGTGCGTTTTTTACCACCATGATGACGCTTTTTAGTATTGGTCTTTCTTTTCTTATATGTTCGTTTTGAATTATTTTTTTTCATCTTATAATAACATGAGAAAAAGAGTTTACTAATTATTTTTCATTGAAATACACCTTACGATATGATGTCATTAATTCGTCTGTTAATCCTGGTTTGGTAAAAATGTGAACAATATCTTTTGTTTCGAGTTGTTTTTTCCCTCCTTTCATAATGGTTTGGAAATGATCATCTAAATTATGCGTTACAAATGTCACAATAAAGAAAAGTGAAAACATGCCGCATTCAGTATTTGTTTTTTGATGACTATAATCGTTTTGAATATATTTGAATAAAATCGGTTCATCTAACTGTTTTCCTTGTTTGATAATTTCTTTCTTCAATTTATTGATTTGTCGAGGGACCGAATTCACCGCACTATCATAATAGAAAATCAAACTTTGGTCCAGATCAATAAACATCGAAACCCAGTGAGAACCTGGTTCATTGTGTTTGTCTAAATTAAATATAACACCTAGTTTTGTTTTTCCGCGATTTTTCAAGTCCTGTAAAGACAAACGACACAAATCGTTCCATACGCATTTATCATCTCCATACGGTTTTGCGTCATAATCAATTGCGGATGGACCTAGTAATTTGAATTCTGGATGTGAAACCTCATATTGTTTTAAAACGGATTGAATGTCGTAATTGGACAACCACGCATTTGGTTGTGTTTTCCACGAATTCGGTTTATCGGGCGAAAAGAGTAAATTATCCAATTCTTGTTTTTGTTTTGAATCTTTAATTTCGTTTAACCAGCAATCTTCTTTTTCACAATGATCCATTTTTGAACGTAATATTGACCAAATTTTTCTGGGGTGAGAGGTTCTTATTTTTTTATCATGATTTTTATTATACGCATCGCGAATTGACAACAATGCGTCCTTGGTATAACAAGTATTTCTATCTACTTGCTTTCCTTTATTGCGCGGATGACAATTCATTTTCACCGTTTTATTATATATTTTCTTGTTTTTTTTACTATATTTTGGTTTACCCATTATAGTATAATAGGTTATTTTTTTCTCATTAAATATTTATCCATTGTTCCAGTAGAATAAGAAGGGGGTTTATCGTCTGATTCTTCACTTTCTGCTTGAAAAGGGAAAAGATCATCTCCATAAGAATCATCTTGGTCATATTCTTTTTGTATTTCATCGGATCGTTTTTTAACTTCTAAATATCGTATCAAAGTGCGGGAATAATTGTTAAACGCTTCGTTTACATCGGACCCATAATTGTGTTGTTTACATTTACATAATTCAGTCGTGACTTCTTGAATATCTTGCTTAAATGTTTTACAATCTTCAATAAATTGTTGTTCTTCTTTATATCGCGAATCATCCGTTTTGTGTAAATATTTGCTATAAGATGTTTGATTACTGAGTAATTTCATGGTGATTTCGTCGATGAATTTGTCATTTGGTGATTCACTAATAGGTATATCATTTTCCATTATATATATGTAAAATGATATTTTGTTGTTGTAAATAGCGATTATTTTTTGTCTAACTCATCTGCTTTTTGTAGATGTGTTGTGTATTTTTGTTCAAAAGTGTTTTTAATTTTGTTCATGGTTTCCTTGTTTGTGCCTTCCAATTTTCCTGATATACAATCAATCTTGTCCATAATATTTTTATAAATGTCTGCTTTGGTACGATCACATCCTTCTTTTCGACCGCTCATGAAAGTATTACAACTAACACCAGTTTTTTCAACATTTTTAGAATTAACCTGCGATTCCAGCATCCCAATTTTCGTACGATCAAAGTATTCGGGATTTGGTACATCTAAGGTATTTTCTTTAATAGCCTTTTCTATATCTTTTAATAAATCCATTGTATCTTTATAATGAGGTACCTCTGTGTTATTCTGTAATGCTTGATATTTTTCCGTTACTGTAGTATCACATGTACCATCCCCACCACGTCTTTTTCTATATTTGCGCGTTTTTTTCACACGTTTTTTATGATTTTTTGATTTTTTCCCATGTTTCTTGGACAATTGTTTTTTGCTTTTATATCTACGAGTAGCCATTATATAGAATATGTAGATTATATTATGAATTAACGCATTTATACCTTTTTGGGGGATTGGTTAAATGTCTAAATACCCTTTTAGTTTTTCAAAAAAGTGAATCAACTATCTCTTCTTACGTGTTTCGTTCTTGGACTCTGCCTTCTTTTTGCGCGTGTCTTCTTTTTGTTTGCGTTTTTCTTCTTTTGCCCGTTCCTTTTCTTGGCGTTTATATTCATGTTCTTGTTGTTTCAAGCGCTTTTTTTCTTCCTTTACACGTTCTTTTTCTTCTGCCTTTTCTTCTTTTTCGCGCTCTTTGGTTTCTTTCTCTTGGACAAGTTGATGTTTTACATCGCGAAAGTCTTTTTTCGTTTTATCTATATATTTGGAAACGAGATCATTCATTAAACCCTCTTTAAATTCTTCGCGTAGATCGCCTTGTTTACGTAGTGTTTTACGTAATTTATTTTCCGTTTTCTTTTTCTCCTTTTCTTCTTTTAACTTTTCTTTTACTTCATTTTTCATCTCTTTTTTCAGTGTTGTCATTTTCTTGGACAAATCTTTTTTTATTATTTTCTGTTCGAATAACAAATCTTTAGACTCTACACCAACCTGTTTTTTGCGTAGTTTCATTGTTTTCTTGTGATTTGATTGTTCTATTTTGATGGCATGTTTCACAACAAACGTTTCTAGTTTACTGAGTTCTCCGTTTCGCAACATAGTTTTGAGTTCTCTTAATTTCTTTTTATGGTTTGAGACCATAACATTGAGTTGGTCGTCTAGATCCGAAATACGAGTTTTAAACGCATCTAATTTATGTTGTATTTCTTGGACTTGTGGGTGTTGTGAAAGAGTATTTTCAATCGGACCTTTCTTAGTAATTACTTTTCCACAATCATATTTCAAAACATAATACAAACTATCTTCAAATTCCTTGACTTTTGTTGGATCCGTTTTCTTCAAATTGCTCAATTTCTTCAAAATATCTTGTTTGAATTTCTTTTTCCCACCAATAACATCTTTTAATTGATTAATTTTGTTTTTCACTAATTTGGTATAATCTTTGGCTTCGGAAACTAATTCCTTGATATTTTGATTCGCCATTTTTAAACACCCTTTTTTTACCGTACCTTCATATTCATTACATAAATCGCGCAGCGCATAAAACCGAGTTGCTTCTAGATCTTTAAATTCTGCGTCGATTTCTTGGCTTTCTTTCTCCATTTGTTGATATAATTGTTCAATTTCTTTGGAAGTTTCGTCGCGAATGACCCTTTTATCCATTTCTTGGACAATTTTGGCGTCTTTCATCATAGGAACATGAATATGTTTAATAATGGGTTGAGCAAATTGACGAGCATCTTTTTCACGATTTAAATAACTAATGTGTCCGGCAATATTGTCCAAATAATGTGTTTTGCCATCCTTTGTAAAACTGCCATCTTCATGTAAATATTGTTCGGAGAATACAGGAAATTCTTCGGGCATTTGTTCGTGACTTTCTTTACATAAATTCATTAATTTCACTAGTTCCATGGGATTTTCAGTAATAGGTGTAGCAGTCATGAGCAACAAACGAACCGAATCGGGACCTGATAATTGATAAGAATCCATAAGTGATTTATGGAGTGCTTTCATATCAGGACGTTCAATGGAAGATAAATCGCCACCGCCATATAATTTGTGTGCTTCATCAATAATAAGTAGTGTTTTGCGCAATGGATCAGTAGAACCATTAATATCAACCAACCGTTTATAATAATTGTTTTCTTTGGATACTAAATTGGAAAATTGTTTATACGAAATAGGACGTATTTTCCAAGCATCCGACAACAATTTCATGCGTTTATTGTGTTCTTCGGGAATTTGAATTCCATCGGCAATCATGGTGCGTATTTGTTCATTACATACTTGATCAAACATATTTTTCCAAATATCATTTTTCAATGTAGTACGTGTCACCCATAGAACAGTATAACCTTGTGGGGCAAACGTGGATGTGGCAGCAGCAATTGCGGAACATGTTTTACCAGTGCCGGTGCTGTGCCATAGCAACATACCTTTAACTGGGCATTGAGGAGTAAAATAGGTTTTCACAAAGCGTTGAGTAGGAGTATATTGAATAATATTGCCACCACCGGTTTTGTCCACACACATATTTTCCATTTTCACGTTTTCCCATTTGACGTCGGACAATTCTTTGACGTAATTACGGAATTGAGTAAATCGTTCGGATTTGGAGGCACCATGAATAGAAGTAGGCAACGAAATACTCTTTAAACCTCCACCGCTCATTACAGAAAATTCGTGAACTGCTTTGTTTAATTCATAATCCACCGAACCATAAATAGAGGTTTTTTCCATATGCTCCAAGAAAGACAATAATTTCATGTCTAAATTCAACGATTTCAAATACAATTCAAATGTGGTCTTGGAGTCCAAGAAATGCCGTTGTACAGAATCGGGAATAGAAATGTCATAAACAAACACATGTAATGGCCATCCGCGACTTGGATGAAAATCCAATCCCTTTTGACCACATGTGCGTGTTCCGCGACCAATAACTTGCTTTTGATCGGCACTATTTACAGCAGGTTCAAAAATATGGACGTATTTGATGTCAAATAGATCAATTCCTTCTTTAAATCCGCTGTCCATAATAATAAAACGGACTTCTTCGCCATGAACATTGGAATCGCGGTTATTGAATTTGGCGAGCATTGTTTTTTTGGTAGATACATTAATGGGTTGATCATACACATTGACTGAAGAAAGTAAATAGAAATTATTATGTTTGGTTTTCTTTAATTTTGAATCACTGTCCAAGACAATTTTATCGAATCGTTTTTTAGCAGCACCCCCGGTTTTAGGCGATTCTTCCTCGTCACTTTCCTCGATGTTGTCCATGGATTTCAATTTGCGAGATTGTTTATAATTTGTCAATACTGACGATGGGCGTGGAGTATCTTCTCTCACTTTTTTTGCCGGACTAGGAGTTTTAGGTGAGTTGGGATGATTTTTATTATGGGCGTCATATGCTAAATGGAATCCATTGGCAACAAATGCCGATGCCAACATGCGAGCACCTTGATTCGACGATTTCACATCGCAAAAAATGAAGTGTTTATAAAAATGTCCATCCTTTTCCTTGTCTTTTTTATCTAAATCTCGAATATTGTTTAAGAGAGCAATGAGTTTGGGAGAATTTGTTTCGGAAACTTCTTTTAACAATTCGGGATCGAATTTATCCGAATCAAATTTATATTGTGGGTTTGCTTTGGTCCAATTGCTCTTTTTACGAACACAATCGGATTCAAATGTTTGAATTTTTTCCATAATGCTAAAATTAATATATATTATAGAAAGATATTTAGTCATCCTTTTTAGCATAGAAAATAATATCACATAATACTATAATATATTATGGTTTCAATGAGTAATATTCTAGGTGGTCCTTTTACAGGATTTTCTCCACAACAAACAGTATTGAATTACAAAGATGGTGCACAAACCGCGACACGTTCTATTTTACGTAATGCGTGGAACACATCTTACGCAAAAGGAACATATAATGGACATAAACGTAAGATTGGTCCTTTTCGAGCAATAAACAATGCGGGTGATTTCTTATCTCGTCAAAATTACAAGTGTGGTGGTCCCACGGGTATGAGTAAAAGTTCCATTGGATGGTCAGGAAGCAAAATTTACTTGGGTTCACAAATTAACAACTGTGATTCGACTGGTGTTCCTGCGTCGGCAACAAATGTGAAATATGTATATGATTCATCTGACTTTGTAACCTTTAGAAGACAACAGGCGATCAATAGTAATTACAATGATTTGAAAAATGGCGGCGATGACCATAACGGTTCATATGTACCATTAAAACACGTGCGTATTTAATTTTTATATAATTCAATTACTATGTAAAAATTAGAGTTTAAATATATAAAGTAATATTATAAAATGGTATATTCACCTAAAAATAGAACAGATTTAGTTGGTGCTCTACGTAAATGGTATAGTCTTGCAAATGATGGATCCTTGTATACCGCAGTTGAATACGCTAATAATTACACGGGAACAGGAACAGGGAGTGACTATTACGGAAACCCAAATACATGGAATGTAACTGCTGTAACTGATATGAGCAGGCTGCTCAATTACTGGACACTTGGCGGAAGTTCTTCGCATGCGTTTGGTAATATTCACCCAGAAATAGGAAATTGGGACATGTCGAAGGTGACAAACATGAATAATATGTTAAGTCAAACAAATTTTAATAGTTACATAGGAAATTGGGATACATCAAGCGTGACAAACATGTATGAGATGTGTTGTATGGGTGGATTCAATCTAGATATAAATACCAAGCAAGTAACTGTAAATGGAAATACATATACAGCATGGGATGTTTCGAATGTTACTAATATGCTTAGCATGTTTTGGGGAGCATCTAAATTTAATCGTGATATAAGCAATTGGGATACATCAAGCGTTACAAATATGATGGGAATGTTTTATTATTGTTCATCATTTAACCAAGATCTAAAAACAAAGGAAGTAACTGTAAATGGAAATACATATACATCATGGGATGTTTCGAAAGTGACAAATATGAATCTAATGTTTTGGACTACTAACAAATTTAATCAGGATATAAGACAATGGTCAGTAGATACAAATTGTAATACAACAAATATGTTTCTACTCGCGAACGGGATAAAATCATTGTATGAAGGGACTGATCTATTTGATGTTTCTCCGTCTCCCGATACATTTTTCAACTTAGGTTATATTCAACCTACAATCACAATACTAGGTGATAATCCAATAAATGTTGAAGTAAATACTACATATAATGATCCAGGAGCAACAGGAACAAATAGTGATGGTGATGATTTAACTTCTAATATAACATCAAATATCGGTGATTTGAATACATCGGAATTAGGAAATTTCACTCTCATTTATAATTTAACTCATATTGTGGATGGTGTTGATCAGGTTGCTTTACCAAGATCGCGACTTATTGTTGTCCAAGACAAATCAAGACCAGTTATAACATTATTGGGTCTTGAAAATATTACTATTACCGTGAATCATAGTGGCGGTTATGTCGATGCTGGAGCAACGGCAACTGATAATTATGACGGTAATATAACAGATAACATAGTAAGAGTAAACCCTGTAGTTATATCAGAAATTGGAAAATATACAGTAACATATAATGTAACGGATACTGCTGGCAATAAAGCATATCCCGTAACTAGAACAGTCAATGTAGTTGATACACCTCCAACAATAACATTAAATGGAAATAGTCCGGTATATATAGACATAGATCAACCATATGTGGACGATGGTGCTGGTGCAACGGATGCTTTAGATGGTGATTTAACCAATGATATAAAGATTTATACAGGTGATATAAATGTTAAAAAAATAGGAACTTATCAAGTAACCTATAATGTGACAAATAGTGTGGGACTATCGGCAATAACAGTTTACAGAACAGTAATTGTTCAAGATCCATTTTATCCAACTATTTCATTAAATGGAATCACCCCGATAAAAATTGAAAAAAATTCGACTTATAATGATGCTGGTGCTACCGCGGTAGATAAAATCTATGGTGACATAACATCAGATATTGAAACAAATTTGAGTAATTTAGATACTAATGTAGTTGGACAATTTATAGTAACATACAATGTTACTAACGAACAAGGTAATAAAGCCGATGAAGTAACTCGATTAATCAATATAGTAGAATCGCCGCCTGTAATCACCTTAAATGGTAGTAGTTCCATTACGATTGATGTAGATATTCCGTATGTTGACCCTGGCGCCACTGCGATTGATGTTCTTGATAATGATATATCGTCAAGTATTGTGACAAATCTTCCAAGTGGTGTAGATATAAGTAAACCAGGAAAATATTTTGTGACATATAACGTGAATGATAGTACCGGCGTTGCTGCAAAACAGGTGACAAGAAATGTGATAATTGCCGATCCGTATTTTCCAACGATAGTATTAAATGGAGTAACTCCGATAAAGATTCAAAATTTTTCCAAATATGTGGATGCAGGTGCTACCGCAACCGATCATGTGGATGGTAATATCACAGACAAAATGGTTACAGTAAATAAGGTCAACACAGATATTGTAGGTACTTATACTGTTGTATATAAAGTAACCGACAATGAGGGAAATAGTTCGACCGCAACAAGATTTGTAAATGTAGTAAATGATCCACCTGTAATTACATTAGTAGGAAATAACCAGGTTTCAATTGATTACGGTGAAACATATACAGATGCGGGAGCAGTAGCAAGTGATTCTATCGACGGAGATTTATCGAATGACATTGTCACCAATATTCCGTCTGGTGGTATTGATACAACAAATGTAGGTCCATTTATAATTACATATAATGTAAAGGATCAATATGGACTTGTAGCAAAGGAAGTAAAACGAACAGTGAATGTTATAGATCCATATTTTCCAACTATATCATTAAATGGTGTAACGCCACTAAAGGTGGAGTTGGGGTCTACATATGTAGACGCAGGAGCAACGGCAACGGATAAAATCGATGGTATTATAACATCAAAAATCATTACCACAACCAATGTGAATACATCGATTGTCGGTTCATATAGTGTTGTATATAAAGTAACTGATAATGAGGAAAATAGCACAACCGAAACTAGAAGCGTGATTGTAGTGGATGACCCGCCAGTAATCACATTAAAAGGAGATAATCCAGTAATAGTTAATTATGACCAAACATATACGGACGCCGGTGCGACTGCTGGCGATTCTATAGACGGAGATTTAACTGCTGATATTGTCACTAATATTCAGGATTTTAACACGCAAACAATTGGACCATTCACACTTACATATAATGTAACCGATGACGCAGGTATTTCGGCAGATGAAGTAACCCGAACCATTATTGTTCATGATCCTTATCCCCCTACAATAACATTGTTAGGTATTACTCCCATTAATGTTGAAAAAGGTTCGACTTATGTAGATGCTGGAGCAACCGCAAATGATGTAGTCGATGGCGATTTAACATCAAATATAATATCAAATGAAGACGATTTTAGTACTGAAAATGTTGGACAATTCACAGTAACTTATAATGTGAGTGATGCGGAAGGAAATAAAGCAATTCAATCAACAAGAACAATTAATGTGGTGGATGTTCCGCCGGTGATTACATTAGTTGGAGATAAACAAATAACTATTGATTATGGTGATATTTTTACAGATCCAGGTGCGGTCGCTTCTGATTATGTAGATGGTGATTTAACCGCAGACATAGAAACAAATATTCAGGATTTAGATACAACCACAATAGGTTCTTTTATACTTACCTATAATGTAACCGATGACGCAGGTATTTCGGCAGAGGAAGTAACACGAACAATTATTGTTCATGATCAATTTAATCCCGTAATAACAATGTTAGGTAAGACGCCTATTGATATAGAGTTATATTCCAAATATACTACTTTACTAGACGCAGGAGCAACTGCGTATGATAAAATAGACGGAGATATAACATCTTCTATTATAACAAATATCCCCGAAGGAGGTCTTGATACGAGTGTAGTTGGAACATATGATGTTACATATAATGTAAGTGATGAATATGGAAATGCTGCGGAGGAAGTAACCCGAACTGTGAATGTGATATACGCACCCCCGGTAATAACACTACTTGGTGAAAATTCAGTTACATTTGAATGTAAATCATCTATTCCATACCAAGATGCGGGAGCAATAGCAAGTAATCCAATTGATGGAGATTTAACATCTAGTATTACGTCTAATATTGCTAATTTTGATCCTAATATAGTAACACAATTTATAGTGAGATATAATGTAAGTGATGAATATGGAAATGCTGCGGAGGAAGTAACACGAACAGTGAATATAGTAGACACGATAAAACCCGGTATTATATTAAATGGTGTTACTCCAGTAAAAATTGAAATTAATTCTACTTATGATGACGATGGTGCAACTGCATATGATATTGTATGGGGAGATTTAACGCCAACTATTAAAACAACTGATCCAGTAAATACTGCTATACCTGGAACATATACAGTAACGTATAGTTCAACTGACGATAGTAATAATACATACACTGCTTTTAGAACAGTAATTGTAGAAGATTCTCGACCGACTATTACACTGAATGGCACAAGTCCTGTAACAATTGATATAGGGGATGTGTATAATGACGATGGCGCAACTGCCGGTGATTCTATTGATGGCGATTTAACGTCTAATATTGTAACACATGATCCAGTAAATACACAAATTCCTGGAACATATACAATAACTTATAATGTAAAAGATGCTGCTGGTAATTCGGGCGATCAAGTAACGCGAACTGTCATTGTTCATGACCAATATGTTCCTGTAATCACATTGAAAGGTATTACACCTGTAACTATCGAAAGATATTCAGTTTATAATGACGTAGGAGCAACCGCATTTGACAAAATCGATGGAGATATTACACAAAAAATTAAAACAACAGGAATACCTATAAATACAGATGTAGTAGGTAATTATGTAATATCTTACAATGTCACTGATGCTGAAGGCAATAAAGCAAAAACGGTAACACGAAGAGTAAATGTAGTTGACGTTCCACCCGTCATAACATTAAATGGAGATCCAATCATATCGATTGATTATAATACAACATATAATGACGAAGGTGCGACTGCTTCTGATTACGTAGATGGAAATCTAACATCCCAAATTGTTACCTACAATCCAGTAAATACACAAATTCCTGGAACATATATTGTAACATATAATGTGCGTGACGTTTCTGGAATTACGGCTGAGCAGATTACAAGAACAGTTACTGTTATAGATCAATATTATCCGGTTATAGTATTATTAGGTGAAACTCCAATTACAATTGAACAAAATTCGACTTATGTGGACGCAGGAGCAACCGCAACAGACAAGGTATATGGAGGTTTAACATCAGATATAGTAGTTACAAATCCAGTAAACACAAGTAAAGTCGGAAAATATATAATAACGTACAATGTGACTAATGAAGCAGATAATAAAGCAAAAACTGTAACACGAACGGTAAATGTTGTAAATGTTCCTCCTGTAATTACATTAATTGGTGAGCATTCAGTAACCGTGGATTGGGATAAAACATATGTAGACGCAGGGGCATCTGCAAGTGATTATGTAGATGGCGATTTAACACCTAGTATTGTAATATATAATCCGGTAAACACTTCTGTTCCAGGAACATATAGTGTAACATATAATGTAAAAGACGCAGTTGGTATTTTCGCAATTCAAGTAACACGAACTGTCATTGTTCATGATCCAAATATTCCAACAATTGTATTACTTGGTCAAACACCAATTACTGTAGAAATTAACTCTACGTATATAGATCATGGTGCTAATGCGTTTGATCAATTAGATGGTGATATTTCGAATGAAATTGTAACAGTGAATACTGTAGATACAAGTAAAGTAGGAACATACGATATAACGTATAATGTAACCGATTCTGTAGGCAATAAAGCAAAAACAGTCAATCGAAAGGTTTATGTCGTAGATGTTGAACCAGTAATAAAATTAAATGGTGAAAGTATTGTAACTATAGATTATGGTATTACATATATTGATGGTGGTGCAACCGCATACGATTATGTAGATGGTGATTTAACATCTCAAATCGTAACCTATAATCCTGTAAATACACAAAACCCTGGAACATATATTGTAACATATAATGTTAGGGATGCTTCTGGACTTGCGGCAAAGGAAGCGTCGAGGACGGTAATAGTTCACGATCCATATATTCCTACTATAGTATTACTTGGAGAAACACCCATAACAATTGAACAAAGTTCAACTTATATTGACAAAGGAGCAACTGCGTTAGATAAATTATATGGGGATATAACAGCAGATATAGTAGTTACAAATCCAGTAAACACAAGTAAAGTCGGAAAATATATAATAACGTACAATGTGACTAATGAAGCAGATAATAAAGCAAAAACTGTAACACGAACGGTAAATGTTGTAAATGCGCCTCCTGTAATTACATTAATTGGTGAGAATTCAGTAACCGTAGATTGGGGTAAAAGTTATGTAGACGCAGGAGCGTCCGCGAGTGATTATGTAGATGGTGATTTAACATCACAAATTGTAACCTATAATTCCGTAAATACACAAAACCCTGGAATATATTATGTAACATATAATGTAAAAGATGCTGCTGGTATTCGGGCAACCCAAGTAACACGAAGTGTAATTGTTCATGATCCCTATAATCCAACTATTATAGGACTTGGACAAACGCCAATAACGGTGGAAATTAACTCTAGTTATGTAGATCCTGGTGCAAAAGCAATCGATAAATTAGATGGTGATATAACGGGTCAAATTGTAACAATAAATACGGTAGATACAAGTAAAGTAGGAACGTATAGTGTAACGTATAATGTAACAGATTCTCTAGGTAATAAAGCAAAAACAGTCAATCGAAAAGTTTATGTAGTAGATATTGAACCAGTAATAAAATTAAATGGTGAAAGTATTGTAACTATAGATTATGGTATTGAGTATATAGACGATGGTGCAACCGCATACGATAGAGTAGATGGCGATTTAACATCACAAATTATAACATATAATCCAGTAAATATAGATAAACCTGGAATATATACTGTAACATATAATGTTACTGATAAATCGGGGATTCGCGCCAAAGAAGTTACTAGACAAGTGGCAATACATGACGAATATATTCCGGTCATAATATTACTCGGTGATTCTCGGACAATAGTTGAACTAGGGGATCAATATATTGACGACGGCGCAGAAGCACATGACCATGTTGATGGAGACATAACTGCTCAAATACAAATAACAAGTAATTTAAATATCAGTAAAGTCGGTAGTTATAGTGTATTATATAATGTAACTGATTCAGAAGGTAATAAAGCAAAAACAGTAATTAGAATTGTCATTGTGCAAGAAACATTAGAAATCCCTAGTTTAGGAGGACCATTCCAAGGATTTTCGGCAAAACAAACAATAGGGAATTACAAAGGCGGGGAACAAGCATCTACACGTTCGATTTTAAGAAGAGGATGGAACACGTCGTACGCCTTAGGAAGAGTTAATGGACAAGATCGCGTAACAACACCTTTTCGCGCAGTCAACAATGCGGGTGATTTCTTATCCCGTCAAAATTACAAATGCGGTGGTCCCACGGGTATGAGTAAAAGTTCCATTGGATGGGCTGGAAGCAAAATCTATTTGGGTTCTCAAATCAACAACTGTGACAACACGGGTGTTCCTGCGTCAGCAACAAATGTAAAATACGTATATGATTCATCAGACTTCGTTACATTTAGGAGACAACAAGCAATTAACCGTAATTACAACGATTTGAAGAATGGAGGTGATGATCACAATGGTTCCTATGTACCATTAAAGCATGTTCGTATATAATTTTTACATAATAGTTTTCATATGTAACAATTATATTTTTTGTAAATACAGATATAAATTTATGTAAATACATAGTATAATATTATGGTTTTTACACCAACAAGCAATGCAGAATTAAAAACCGCTATCAGTAAATGGTATGAAAATGCCAATGATGGATCAACAAGTGCACTAGAAAACGCAAACAATTACAATGGATCCGAATATCAAGGGAATCCAAATACATGGGATACAAGTGGAATGGAAGATATGTCAAACATATTTGAAAATCAAAAGTACACTAATAATCCAGATATAAGTACATGGGATACATCAAGCGTTACAGATATGTCTAGTATGTTCCAAAGTTCAACTTTCAACAATAATATTGGAACTTGGGATGTATCGAGTGTTACTACCATGCTTAATATGTTCACTGAAGCACACTTCGACCAACCTATCGGAGATTGGAATGTATCAAGCGTAACTAATATGAGTCAGATGTTTTATGGGTCATATTTCAATCAATCTCTAGCTAATTGGGAAAGAACCGGTTCAACTGTAGGCAATGTGAATTATATGGTAAATATGTTCGCACACGCTGACCACTTCAACAGTGATATTGGAACTTGGAATGTAGGACGTGTAGGTAATATGGAGGGTATGTTCTGGGGTGCCGAAGCATTCAACCAACCTATAGGAAATTGGAATGTAAGTGCTGTGGGTTATATGAATAATATGTTCAATGGTTCTATCTTCAACCAACCTATAGGAAATTGGGATACATCAAATGTATCCAGTATGAATTCTATGTTTGAATCCAGTGTTTATAATCAACCTCTAACTAAACAATCAGTAACTGTAAATGGAAATACATATACAGCATGGGATGTATCGAAAGTTACGGATATGACCGCGATGTTTAGTTACGCAAAATTTAATCAACCTATAGGAAATTGGGATGTAAGTAATGTGAAAACTATGTGGAAAATGTTTTCTAATAATAGTATGTTTAATCAAGACATAGGAAATTGGGATGTAAGTAGTGTGGAAGATATGCATCAAATGTTTCTGTATAATTCTGGATTCAATCAATCTATAGAAAATTGGATTCCGTCCAGTGTAACTACAATGGCAGGGATGTTTGAATCTAGTGTTTACAATCAACCTATAAATTGGAATACAACAAATCTTACAGATATGAGAATGATGTTTGTGGATAGTGTTTTTAACCAACCTATAAATTTGAACACATCAAAAGTCGGATACGCGATTTCTGTTTTTTATCGTGCAAGCAAGTTTAACCAAGATATTAATACAAAAATGGTTACTACAGCAAGCGGTACATCTTTCCTTGCGTGGGATATGTCTTCTGTAGGAGACATGAGTTATATGTTCCAAGGTGCCAAAGAATTCAATCAACCTATAGGAAATTGGAACACAAGTAGTGTGACAAATATGCCAGGTATGTTTAGTGATACGAACGCATTCAACCAAAATATAAACAAAGAAACAGTAACTGTAAATGGAAATTCATATACAGCATGGGATACGTCTTCTGTAGGAAATATGTCCACAATGTTCTCTGCTGCTGGGGCTTTTAATCAACCTCTTGATAATTGGGATACAAGTAGTGCCAGTGATATGAATGGTATGTTCTTTAATGCCTTTACCTTCAATCAGAATGTTGGTAGTTGGGTTGTATCAAGTGTGAATAATATGACTTCAATGTTTGCATCAGCAAAAGCGTTTAATAATGGTGGTTCATCCGATATAACTAATTGGGATACAAGTAACGTAGAAAATATGTCTGACATGTTTGGTCGAATGTGTCCTTTTAATCAACCGATTATATTTTGGAATGTTGAGAAAGTAACCAATTTTCAAAATATGTTTTACGAAGCTCCTAACTTTGCGCAGGATATAAGAATATGGAAGGTTAAGAGTGATGCGAATACTACGGATATGTTTTACAAAGGATATGCCACAGAATATGCGTTAGAATTATATTTCGCAGGGGTGACTGAGTTTAATCGGACACCTTCGCCTACCGGATTTTTCAATTTTGGTTATATTGCGCCTAAAGTAGAATTACAAGGTGATAATCCATTTACTATAGACGCATTATCAACAATAACAGAACAGGATTTGCCAGCAGTAGTTGGAACAAGATATACTCAAGCAAATCCTACTGGTGAAGATATAACTAGTTCAATTACTTCAAATTTTAGTTCTTTTTCTACATCAGTACTTGGAAATTTTGATCTTAATTATAATCTAACAGATAGTGCTGGTAATCCGGCTATTCAAGTAACAAGGACTCTTACTGTGGTAGATAAAACAACACCAATAATAAGACTTACTAAACCAGATGATATGACTATTAATGTAAATAGTACATATGTAGAACCTGGAGTATCAGCAACTGATAGGGTTGAAGGTGATTTAACAAGTGATATTCAAACTACTATTACTCCATCCGGAAGTATTGATACAAGTAAACCCGGTAAATTTACAATAGCATATAACCTAACAGATACTGCGGGTAATAAGGCTGTTACAGAATATCGAACTGTAACTGTTGTTGATACACCACCGACTATAACAATTGGGGGAGACAATCCTGTTCAAATTGATATTGATGGAACATATACAGATTCTGATTACGGTGCGGTTAGTGCTACTGATCTTTACGATGGGGATATTACGACTGATATTACAACCTATACAGGAGAGGTAAATACAAAAGAAGTTGGTACATATAATGTCACTTATAAAGTAACAAACAGTGTAGGAATGGAAACAACCGAAATTAGAAAAGTGAATGTTATAGATCCGTATATTCCAGTTATAAATTTACTTCCTATAAAAGAAAAAATGCCAAATAGAACTATTGAAATAAATTCTACTTATACCGATCCAGGAGCAACAGCGTATGATCATATTGATGGAGACATCACTTTATCTATAACAACAAATATTCCATTAAGTGGTTTTGATACAAGTAAAACAGGAACATTTCCAATTTATTATAATGTAACGGATTCACAAGGTAATAAAGCAGTACAAAAAACTAGATATGTTACTATAATAAATTCTCCTCCTGTTATTACATTAAATCCACCGACTAATACACCTGTAGTTACACAATTAAATGAACCATATGATGATCCAGGTGCTACAGCAGTAAATGGACTTGATCAGAGTATAACATCTTCGATAGTAACAAATCTTCCTGGTGGTGTAGATGTTAGTAAAGCGGGGAAATATTATGTCACATATAATGTAACAGATAGTTCTTCTCAACTTAAGGCGACACAAGTTCAGCGTACAGTTATAGTACATGATCCTTTTCCGCCTACTATTAAAATGTTTGGAACATCACCAATAAAAATTCAACAATTTTCAAAATATGTTGATGCTGGTGCAAAAGCAACAGATCCTGTGGATGGTGATATAACAAGTGATATTAAAACAATAAATAATGTGAATACAAATGTTGTAGGACAATATACTGTAGAATATAGTGTTAAAGATGTTCAAGGAAATAGTGCTTTAGCAACGCGATATGTAAATGTAGTTAGTGATCCACCCGTAATTCATATGATTGGAAAAAGTCCATTAAATGTTGATTATGATGTACCCTATACTGATCCAGGAGCATCAGCAAGTGATTCTATAGATGGAGATTTGACCGCAGATATTGTAGTAACTGGATTACCCATCAATACTAAAGTACCAGGAACTTATTATGTTAAATATAATGTAAAAGATAAATGGGGAGTTAGTGCTAAACAAGTTGAAAGAGAAGTGATTGTTTATGATAATTACTCTCCAAATATATCAATAAACGGTGATTCACCAGTAAATATTATGATAGGAGGAACTGTTCCAACGAAAGATGTGGGTGCAAGTGCTACTGATCATGTATATGGAGTTTTAACAAGTGATATAAAAACAACAAGTAATCTTGATACAAGTAAAGCAGGAACATATTATGTTACATATAGTGTAACTAATCCTGCTAATAATACTTCAACAATAAAAAGACGAATAAATGTGTTGGATGATCCACCTAAAATTACAATATTAAAATCGAATCCTACAACAATTGATGTAAATACAACATATATAGATGCAGGCGCTATTGCTTCAGACGCAATAGACGGTGTATTACCTTCAAGTGATATTACAAGTATTAGCACTGTAGATACAAGTTTTCCTGGAACATATACAGTAACATATAATGCTACGGATAGTTATGATCTTAAAGCAGTACCGGCAGTACGAACAGTAATTGTTCACGATCCAATTCCACCCATATTAACAGTGTTAGGTTCTAGTCCTGTAGATATAAATGCTGGTGAAACTTATAACGACGCAGGAGCAACCGCGTCCGACGCAATATATGGAAATTTAACAAGTAAAATAAAAACAACAGGATTACCTATAAATACTAAAAATGTAGGAACCTATGATATTACATATACAGTTAAAGACGATTCAGGAAATTCAGCATCAGGTTCAAGAACAGTGAATGTAAAATATGCACCACCGGTAATCACATTATTCGGTCTAGCTTCAGTGACTATATTGGTTGACGGTGGAAAATATGTTGATAAAGGTGCTCAAGCATATGATGCTCTAGATGGCAGCGTACCCGTTGTTACAACCGGATTGCCTATAAATACTGCTGTTCCAGGAGTATATAAAGTTACTTATAACGCAGAGAACAGTGTAGGTATGGCAGCAAAAACAGTAACACGAACAGTTACTGTATTAGATAAACAGATTCCAACAATAACATTAGCAGGATCTACAGAAATTTCAATAGAGAAAAATTCCACATATACTTTACTAACTGATAAAACAGTAAATGGTGAAACAACAGCATCTGATCCAGTATACGGAAATATAACAAAAGACATTGTTACAAATATTCCATCGGGAGGTATTGATACAAGTGCGGTTGGATCATTCACAATTACTTATAATGTTACAGACGTTGATGGTAATCAAGCAACAGAAGTGAAAAGAGTTGTAAATATAGTAATAACACCACCTGTCATACAATTAATTGGATCATCAGATGTAACTCATGAATGTAAATCCCCTGACGCATATGTAGATCAAGGAGCAACCGCACAATCCGTTTTATATGGAGATTTGACATCATCAATTGTAGTAACTGGATCGGTTGACTCTGATGTATTAGGAACATATACATTAACATATAATGTAAAAGATCCTGCTGATAATTGGGCTACACCTGTTACAAGAACAGTAAACGTAATTGATATAGTAAAACCGGGTGTTGTAATTAATGGATTTAAAAATGTGTACATCGAACAAGGTTCTCAATATGTTGATGAAGGGGCAATATCAATTGATGTTGTAGATGGAAATATAACAGCGGGTATTACAACAACAGGATTGCCAATAGACACTTCTGTATTAGGAAAACATACAATACAATATAGTTCAACGGATGAACGTAAAAATACATATGTTGCGTATAGGTATGTACATGTTGAAAATGTTCCACCAGTTATTACAATTACAGATTATTTAAATCCACCAAATACAATAGACATTGGAAGTATATATGTTGATAAGGGAGCAACAGCAAGTGATTCAATTGATGGTGATTTAACAAGCAAAATTGTAACATATAATCCGGTAAATACAAATAAACCAGGTACATATAAGGTAACATATAATGTTAGGGATTCTGCTGGTATTGCTGCAAAAACAGCAACACGTACAGTAATTGTTTATGATAATTTTATTCCGCATATTTATTTACAAGGTGATGAAGTTGTAGAAGTTGAAAGATATTCTGTTTATAAAGATGCGGGAGTAATAGCAAAAGACAAGGTTGATGGTATTATTACAGATAAAGTGAAAACAACAGGATTGCCTGTAAATACAGCTATATTAGGAAATCATACAATATCGTATAATGTAAAAGATGATGAAGGTCTTAACGCAAAAACAGTTACGAGAACAGTAAATGTAGTTTATATTCAACCGGTAATAAAATTAAATGACCCACTTGTAATGTCGATCGATGTTGGACAACCATTTGTAGAACCAGGTAAGAAACCAGGTTATATAGCAAGTGATTCTGTAGACGGTTCTTTAACAGACAAAGTTGTAGTACATAATCCTGTTAATATTAATGAACCAGGAACATATACTATAACATATAATGTACGTGATAATGCTGGTATTAAAGCACAACAACAAACAAGAAAAGTGACAGTATTAGATCAATATACACCATATATAACAATACTTGGTCCTCTTAATATGGAGATTGAATTAAATTCAAAATTTGTGGATCCAGGTGTTACTGTATATGATAAAATATATCCAGGTTTATCAAAAGATGTTGTAACAAATATTCCTTCAACGGGTCTTAATACAAGCAAAGTTGGAAGATTTGTCATTTCATATAACTTTGAAAATCCAGCAGGTGTTCGAGCAAAAACTGTAACACGAACTGTAAATATACTAGATGATGCACCAATTGTAAGTATACACCCTAGTTCCACAGAAACGGTTGATTATAGTAAAACATATGTAGATCCTGGAGCATACGCATATGATAAGTTAGATGGTAATTTGACTGATAAAATTGTAACAACCGGATTACCAATAAATACTTTGAGACCAGGAATATATACAGTTGTATATTCAGTAAAAGACAACGCAGGTTTAACAGGACAAAATCACAGACGCGTAGTTGTTCATGATCCGTATGTTCCAACTATTGTACCAAACGGTTATTCACCCATGACAGTAGAAATGAATTCTATATATGTAGATCCTGGCGCAAAAGCAACAGATCCTCTTGATGGTGTTATAACAAAAGATATAATAACAACAAACACTGTAAATACACAAAAAGCAGGAACATATACTGTGACATATAATGTAACTGATGCGGAACATAATAAAGCAAAACCAGTTATTAGAACGGTTTATGTTGTAGATGATGTTCCAATCATAACATTAAATGGTGAAGAAATTACAACAGTCGATTTAGGTGTTACATATGTTGATGCGGGAGCAACCGCATATGATAATGTTGATGGTGATTTAACAAGCGCTATTGTAACAACCGGATTGCCAATTGATACAAATAAATCCGGAGTATATTATGTAAGATATAATGTTACTGATATAGCAGGTCTTAAAGCCCAGGAAGTAGTAAGAAAAGTTACGGTTCTTGATCCATTTATGCCTGTAATAGTAATGATAGGTACTGATCCTATCGAAGTAAAAATAGATGAAAAATATGTTGACCCAGGAGCAAAAGCATTTGATCATGTCGATGGTGATATAAGTGCATCTATTATAACGACAAGTAATGTAAATACAAGTAAAGTAGGTACTTATAGTGTATTATATAATGTAACCGATTCACAAGGCAATAAAGCAAGACAGGTATTTAGAACAGTAATTGTGTATAATCCGAATGAAGAAAAATTCGATTTAGGAGGACCATTCCAAGGATTTTCAGCAAAACAAACAATCGGAAATTACAAAGGTGGTGAGCAAGCGTCCATGCGTTCTATTTTAAGAAGAGGATGGAACACTGCTTATGCTAGAGGTAGATTTAATGGTCAAAATCGTGTAACAACACCGTTTAGAGCAGTCAATAACGCAGGTGATTTCTTATCTCGTCAAAATTATAAATGCGGCGGTCCTACACCCATGAGTAAATCATCAATTGGGTGGACCGGAAGTAAAATTTTCTTGGGTTCTCAAATTAATAATTGTGATAATACAGATGTTCCTGCGTCATCAACAAATGTAAAATATGTAAATGATTCATCCGATTATATTACATTCAAAAAACAACAAGCAATTAACCGTAATTACAACGATTTGAAGAATGGAGGTGATGATCACAATGGTTCCTATGTACCATTAAAACATGTGCGTATTTAAATCTTATACATTTTTAGTAATAATATTTATAATTATTATAATTTTAGTTATATTAATTATGTTTGTAGATATTATAAATGTCAAATCTTAGTTTGACCTTTTCTAATTCGCCTACTGACGTCACTCTACCTATCGCTGGAAATGGGTCGTTAGCGGTAAGCATTGACTGGGGAGATGGTACTACTGATACGAGTTTAAGTCATACTTATAGTGGAACGGGTCCATTTACTGCCATAGTAACCGTTACCGCAGGTTCGGTTACGCAGTTTGGTGCTAATAACTGGACTGGACGCGACAAACTAACCGTGGTTGCAACAAATGATACTACAACGTGGGGTCTTCCTGGTGTTTCCAGTTTTAAAGAGGCGTTCTCAGGTTGTTCTTCATTAACGTCTGTTCCAAGTCAGATTCCAAGCAGTGTCACAAATATGAGTTATATGTTCTTTGGTGCATCAATCTTTAACCAAGATATTGGTTCATGGGATACATCGAGTGTTATAAATATGAGTGCTATGATCTTTGGTGCGGAAGCATTTAATCAACCCATCGGAGATTGGGATACATCGAGTGTTACAAATATGAGTTTTATGTTCTATGGTGCGGAAGCATTTAATCAACCCATCGGAAATTGGGATACATGGAGGGTTAATACTATGTATCAAATGTTCGAAAAAGCGACAGTATTTAACCAAGATATTCGTGGGTGGGACACCAGACGTGTGACAACTTACAGTCGTATGTTCTCGGATGCTGCCGCGATGATTGCTAAGTATGGAGGTGGTGATGATGCCGATTCTAATTTCGACACAACTCCAGCATCGGCATTTTTTGCTCGATACACACCAACAACTAAATCCGATTTACAAGCAGCACTTAGTAAATGGTATGAACTTGCAAATAATCCAGATGATTCAGATGCTTTAAATACAGCAAATGGTGTTACAAAAGCTCAATATAACGACAGTTCGTCGCCTTATTATGGAAACCCAAATACATGGGATGTAACAGCAATCACAGATATGTCCCAGTTATTTTCTGGTATTACAGGTAATGTACGGTCAGGAGAGACAACTGGGCATTATATGGTTCATCCTGAAATAGGAAATTGGGATACATCGAATGTTACTACTATGCAAAATATGTTCTCAGGAACATCATTTAATAAAAACATAGGAAATTGGAATACATCGAATGTGACGAACATGACTAGTATGTTTTCCTATGCTTTTGAATTTAATCAGGATATTAATACAAAAGCAGTAACGACAGAAAATAGTCCAACGCAATCTGCTTACACAGCATGGGATACGCAAAATGTGGAAACTATGGAAAAAATGTTTCAAAACGCAAGAGGATTTAATCAACCTATAGGAAATTGGAATACATCAAGAGTGATAGGTGTTGGTTTTAATGCCATGTTTGAACACCATAATGCTACTCAGGTAGGCAGGTCTGGCATATTTAATCAGAATATTAATACAAAAGAAGTTACTGTTAATAGTGTAACATATACAGCATGGGATGTTTCGAATGTTACAACTCTGAATAGAATGCTTTCTGGTCTCTCACATTTCAATCAACCAATTGGAAATTGGCAATTCAAGGCTTCATTGATAGATTTAGGTGCTATTTTAAAGGATTCTGTTTCGTTTAACCAGAGTATTGTTAAAAAAGAAGTTACTGTAGGAACTGATACATATACAGCATGGAATACAACAAATGTTCAATATATGGCTGCTATGTTCCAAGGTGCGACAGATTTCAACCAAAATATAAGTAACTGGACTGTGGTAAATGGGACAATACAAGATCAAGACTATATGTTCTTAAATTCAGGAATGACAGACGGTACTTACGGATTATCAGTTCCTACACCAACATATAATCAATTTAACCAAACACTAGATACAACATATCCTGTTATTACTATTACAGGTGACAACCCAGCAACAGTTGAAAAGGGTGCCACTTATACTGATGCGGGAGCAAGTGCTTCTGATAACGTAGCTGGAGATATAACATCCCAAATTGTTATCAACAATAACGTAGATACAAGTGTAGTAGGAACATATACAATCAATTATAGTGTTTATGATGGTACTAATACAGGAACAGCAACAAGAACAGTCAATGTAGTAGATACAACAGCACCTGTTATTACTACTTCTTCTGTATTATCAACTATAAATGATGGAGAAACAGCATTAGGATCTGTTTCAGCAAATGAAACTGTAACATGGTCTATTACTGGTACTGGTGTATCTATTAATAGTACTGGTGTCATTACATTAGATACTGCTGCGGATTATCAAACCGCAACTTCTCATAGTTTTACTGTGACTGCTACAGATCCATCAAGTAATACTTCAACAACCGGGACATTAACAGTCAATGTAGTAGATCCAGACCCACCTAATATTACTACTTCTTCTGTATTATCCTCTATCAATGATGGAGATACAGCATTAGGAAGTGTTTCAGCAAATGAAAGTGTAACATGGTCTATTACTGGTACTGGTGTATCT